>JACCEB010165677.1_pt1 | contig 29101 bp, 29 predicted proteins | sample 7454761 | NCBI WGS metagenome assembly JACCEB01 (sample SAMN15323454, study PRJNA562643) | freshwater metagenome | isolation source: river surface water | place: USA:Blue River Watershed | collected 2017-08-18
GCATTTAATTTAAAAGATCCAGATTCCCTTTTAAAAAATGGAAAACCTGGAATAACACTTGCACTTATTGAAAAGGGTCATCAAGGATTAAAACAAGAGACATATCATAATCCAAATAATGCTGGTTTTCCAAATGGAACACTAAAAGGAAAAATTCAAATTAATTTAGATCAGATTATTGGTGGTGAAAATATGGCTGGAAATGGATGGGTTATGTTAATGGAATGTCTTGCTGTTGGTCGTGGAGTTAGTCTTCCAGCAAGTGCAAATGGTACATCAAAAGTTACTACATATGGAATTTTAAATTATATTCAAAACAGAGAACAATTTAAAATTCCAATTGGTAATATGCAAGGTGTTAGAGAGAAATTCTTAGAAATGTTTTTCAACACCTGGATAATCCAATCATCAGTAAATTTTACTTCACATATTTTAGATTCAGGTTCAGTTCCATCTGTTTTGACAGCAATAATGAAACAACAAACAACAGAAAGAGCACGTAAAGTTTTATTAAATGGTATGGATATATATGCAGGAAGCGCAATTTGCGAAGGACCGAATAATTTCTTTACTAAATTTTATAATTCTAGTCCAATAGGTATTACAGTCGAAGGTTCAAATATCTTAACAAGAAGTTTAATTATATTTGGACAAGGATTAAATAAATCTCACCCACATATTTTTAATGTATTTGATTCAATTCAAACAAATGATTTAGATAAATTTAAAAAAGAATTTAATAAAATGGTTTATTCTTCTACTAAATTATATCTTAAAAGTATTGTCCCATCAAAAGATAGATTAGAAAATTTAACTGTACGATTTGCAAATTTATCAAATTTTGTAGCACTTTTAGGTGGAAAAATTAAATCAGAACAAATGATTTCTGGTAATATGGCTGATATTTTATCAAATATTTATCTAGCAGAAAGTGTAATATGGTATCATAATAATTCAAATGGTCTTCCAAAAGAAATTCAAGAATATTGTATTAACAAGCTATTAGATGAAGCTGAACAAAAATTAAACTTAGTTATTAATAATTATCCAAACAATCTTATTAAGATGATGCTAAAACCAACTCAATCAAAATTAATCTATGATAAATTTAAAACTGAAAATAAAGTATATGATATTATTATAAATGATAAAAATATACATTCTTTAATAAGAGAGAATACATTTTATGAAAATACTGTTATTAAAAACTTAGAAAAATTAACAGAATTAAAAAATAAAGACAATGCTCAACATAATACTTTATATCAAAAAGTTATAAGTGTTGGTGAATTTAATATTCTTTAATATTAATATTTATATATTTTTCTTTAATTAAATTAATATATTTAAAATCTTTTGGTATATTTATATTATTAATAATAATATTGTATTTATTAATAGAATCAATTAATAAATCTAAATCATCTAATTTAATGTTATTATTTAAATTTAAATAATCATTTTCTATGTAATAATTTAATAAATTGTTAATGTTATTAATGTTATTAAGTTTTTTCTGCATTATATATATTTCTGGTAATGTTTCAATAATTTCAAACCCATTTTTTTCATATACTTGTTTTAATGAATGTTTGCACCATAAAGTAAGTGTTAATTGATTATTATATTTATTAATAATAAATTGTAATAATTGTGACGATATACCTTGATTTCTAAAAATAGGAAAAATATAAACATATGCAACCCAATTTTTAATATGTTTATGTGTATATAAATCACAATCAACTAGTGCAATAGAACCAATTAATACTTTATTATTATTTATATAATCGTATGCTACATAATATTCTCCAGAAGGATCTAATTTATATTCTGAATAATCTGTAATATTATATTCTTTCATTAAAGATTCTTTCCATTCATTCCAATAGGCTGCTCTTAATATATCAATAAATTCTTGATGTAAATTTAAAGATTCTATTTTCATAATTATAAATAATATTAGAAAATATAAAAAAAATTAACAACGAACCAGTCCATGTGAGTTAGTTTGCTGTGTATTAATAACGATCTGATTAGACTGTTCGAGATGGAAAAAATCACCAGAATGAAACTTGTTAAAGCGAAAGCTAGGGTGAGTACAATAAATATCATTTACTGTAATTTTGTGGTTAGAATTAAGTAGTGTTTCAAGTTGTTTGTTATTAATAAATAGCGGGTTGTCAATTTCAGCCAATGAAATGATGTATAATCCGCTATAATGTGTACGAGTGTCAATATTCATAAATTCAACTGAAAACAGCATAAGATGATCGAGATGAGAGTTGTAACACTGGTTGTCAAACTGCTTTCGCAGAATACTATTGATATTTTGGATTTTTGACGATTTGTTATCAATCAATTGTGTTACACTTTGTTTATCAGTAGATTTATCATACTTTGATGTAGAGAAGAGAAGAGTATATCCGTAGCGGGCCATTTTAAATAATAGTATAGATATATATAATAGCTTATATCAGAGATATGATAATTTCAATTTTTAATACATAAATAATATTATTTATTTTATTATAATATATATAATGGATTATAAACACAAATATTTAAAATATAAATCAAAATATTTAGAATTACAAAAAATGATAGGTGGTGAAGATGATCATGCAAGTTATTATAGATGTTTAGATAGTTTAACAAATACATATAAAATAAGTGAACAAACATCAACAAATATCTTATACAAATTATTTGATACAACACCTATAAAGGGTAAAAATTTTATGATATATTATCCCGATGAAAGAGTAATTGAATATATATTAACAAATTTTAATGATTTAAAAGAACTTAATGATATTAAAAAAATTAATGAAAAAATGAAAATTGATATAAAAAAAATGAATGATGAAATAAAAGATAAAAAGAAAAAAATAGTAAAATTTAATATAGATTTTAAACCAAATATTATATTATATAATATATTAATATTAAAAACTGTTTATGATATATCAGAAGAAATTATATTGCTTATAGCATATGAACTATCTTTTATATATAAAAGAGTTGAAAATGGAAATTTATCTTATGTATATGAAATAAATGGTTATTTATTAGCAGATAAAGATATAAAGAATGCGCCAATAAAATCTAAAGATGTAATGAATAATTTTATTAGATTAAAAGAAATCCATGGATATGATCAAGATTTTCTTGATCGCTATTTTATTTCACCAAAAGATAGAATAATGCATGATAGAGCTGAAGAAATTGTTGGTAAAAATATAGATGGTTCTGATAGTACAGGTACTATTGCAAATATTATAAGATTAGAAAAAATACATAAATTTAGTAGACAAGATATATTAAACTTAATTATGCCAAAGGGCTATAGAGGTACAGTTGGTATAAAATCAGATGGTTCGGATAGTAGTGATGATTTTATAAAATTTTTAAGATTAACAAAAATATATAATTTTTCTATTGATCAAACAATTAAAATAATGGGTAGTTCATTATATATATACGATAAAGTTGGTTTAAAACCCGATGGTTCAGATAGTACTGCAATTTTTAAAAATGTTTTAAGATTAGTAAATATACATAAAATTACTAAAGAAAGATTAATTCAATTTCTGAATGCACACACCCCAGAACAATATAACGAATTAGGTATTGATCTAAATAAACAAGAACCAGGAAAATCCGAAGTTGGTATAAAATTAGATGGTTCAGATAGTAAAGGTTCATATAAATTATTTATACAAGCAGAAAATAAGAAAAAACAACAAAAATAAATTAATTTATTTTTTAATAAATTGTAAAAATTCTTCTTCTGTATTAATTTGTAATGGAAATATGTTATTTTTATCGATATTAAATTTCTGTAATGCAACTTCCCATCCATTAATAAATTTTTTACGTTGAGGGTATAGTCCTTTATTAACTTCTTTTTCTAGATAATTTAAATATAAATTATTGTACATATTTGGGTGATTATTATAGGAATCACATATATCAAACATAGTTGTTAAGAATGTATCATATATATTTGGAAATTTTTCAGTCATCTTAAAATCTTGATATTTAGTTTGTAGATCGTACAGTATATGTTCAAATACTTTATCTGTTGTAAAATATGCATATGGACCACTATCAATTGTTTGTAATGTTGATTCTGGATCAATAAAATAAAAATCATATTTATAATTATCACCATCGGTTTCTATTATTTTATAAACAATATTATCGAATTTTTTATCACTAGTATAGAATCCTTGTTTACACATTAGATATCTTTTATATGATAATGTTTTAATTATATAATATAATTGATTTTCTATTTCTTTTATTATATCAGCCATTATTCGTATAGAATTAATATCAGAAAGATATATATCAAATGATTTTATTATATTTAATTTATATTTTATAGATTCTTCATCAGTATTTTTATATAATAAATCTGTACCTATATATGAACCAATTGATATATATTTTTCAGGATTATAATCACATTTGTTACTAATTAATTTATCTTGATATATCTTACATTCACCAGTGTTAATAAATAATTTATCTGGATATCTCTTAGAATCAATAAAATCAAGAAATATTTTAATTTGTTCTTCAGTTACATCTGGTTTATATTTTTTTAATATTCTAGTTGGGATATGTTTAAGAACAAAATCACGTAAATCTCCATCCATTTTTTCCCATAAATAAAAATATTTATTTGTATCTGTTGAGTGGTATAATTGATGAAGTATTGGATAAATTTTTAATCCAGATTCATTGTTTAAATTTAAAAATTCAAGTTGTATATCACTTAATTTAGAATTATTGCATAATAAAATTTTATGCGGATCTTTATAATTAATATATACCCCGCAATTTTGTGTTCCTTTATTTGATAAACCTACAAAACCATTAATTATGTCAGATTCTGGTCTTTCTATATATTTTATAGCACCACCATATAATTTTTGTAATTCTAAATATTTTGATTTATATTTTAAATATTTTTGTTTATAATCCATTATATATATTAATTAACTAATAAATAAAAAAATAATAAAAATAAAAAAATAATTATTGAATAACTTCAATTCTAATAGCAACAACACCATACTTTTCTTCATTTTCTTTACTAAAATATTTAAAATAAACACTAAGCCCATATTCCAAAGTTGGCATTCCTGGCAAACACTTGTTTAATCCTTCTTTTTCTAAATATTCTTCAAAAGTTTTATAAACTACTTTTTCTATAATTTTTGTTTTTACAGTTCTTTTTTGAAAATCTTCATTATACCATTCAATAACATCATTTACTTTCATTTCTTGAAAGCGTCCTTTATTCAATCGACCTTCAACTGTTTTTAAACCAAGGCTTATTAAAGTAAACCATGGTTCTGAAAGATGTTCTGATTTAATATCCATTTTTTGATATATAATAATAAGTAATTGAATAATTAATATATCATTTTTTTCATTTTTTTTATTAAAATTCAATATAATTCAATTAGATCAATAATTAATTCTGGTATTCTAATATTTTTCATTTGATTGTATAATGGACCTTCATTGATATAAATAGCATTTTTTAACATATTAATATCATTTTTATCAAGCATATCAAAATGTGGTAAAAGATATTTTACAATATAATGTTCAGTTGGATAAATTATATTATTTTTTGTATTTTCATCTGTAAAATTATCATTTTTAATAATCTGTTCAATATTAAATAGATCATCTTTTATTTTATTTAATTTATCATTTTTATTACAATTATAATCAAATAAAATAGCATATGCAACATTACTCCATTGATATGATAATTTATTATTATAATCTATTAATTTTTTTTTAATATTAAAAATATTATTATTATCATCTTCAAAGTTATTATTTTTTACAATTTCAATATATAAATTGCTAAACATTAATATATTTAAAATTAACTAAATAATAAGTTAAGTAATTAATATTTTATATTTTATATTTTATATTTTATATTTTATTATTTGTAGATCTAATATAATTTATTAATTCTATTATTATTACTATTATTATAAATATTTTACAGACTAATTTAATAATAAATATTTTTGTTTTATTAATCATTATTTCTTTGACTTGTCTAATTTTATATGATATTTGTGTATTATGATTTTTTTCTATATTATCCATAGCTATTTTAACTTTTTTAGGATCAGGATCATTTAATCTATAAATATGATGTGTCCAACTATCATACATTATTTTTTTCCATAATGCATTATTAGTAAAATATAATTTTACTAAATTAGGTTTAGCTCCTATTTTCCCAGCTATCATATCAGAATAATCATACGGATCTACAATTGGTAATCTTTTATAAGAACAAGGAAATTCTTTTTTTTGTTTTTCTATATCATATTCTATTTCTTTTATCATATTTATTTTATCAGGTAGAGCTACTTTATTGGTTATAACCTTTGAAATCCATCTTGATTGTAATTCAACCAACATAGGAATCGATGTTAAATAAGGTCTAACAAATCCTACAAAAAATATATTAGGTTCTTCTGGAGAATAAATTAATTTATATCTTTTATCATGATTTTTATCTAAAAAATAAAAGCATTCATTAGTTTTGTATCCAGTAGCATAAATAATAACATCAATTTCTTCATATTCTTCTTTATTTATAAATTTTATTTGATTTTCTTTAATATTTTCTACATAAGATCTAGGAAATATTTCTCCTATAGATACAGAATTTATAACATCTCTACTTTTAATATAATAATCATTTAAATAATCACATTTAGCTTCCCATTCTTTAACACCACTACCAGTAGATCCATATGCCAAATTTATAAATGAATGACCGAAAACATTATTTATATGTTTTTTACCTATTATTTTTTTTACATAAAAATCAAGAAATCTAGAATAAAATGAATCTGCTGCAATATTTGCACCAGTACTTCTTGGTTGAAACCATCTCCCATTTTTCATACTAAGATACACTTTATTTATTCTATTTCTAGCTAATTCTACAGCAATATCACAACTAGTATCACTTCCACCAATTATTAAAATTTTTTTATCTTTTAATTTACCTTGAAATTGTTTATAATTATCAGAATGAAATGTCAATCCTTTAAAGTTTTTAAAAAAAAGTTCTTCTGGATAATTCAAACAAGAATTTATAGCACCAGTAGCTACTACTAAATTTTTAGCATAGTAAGTTTTATTATTTTTAGTTGTAATATTCCATATATTATTAATTTTTGTACATTTTACAACTTCAATATCATTGTGTATATATTTATATAAATCAAAATGTGTAGCATAATCTTTATAATATTGTAATATTATAGATGCGTGAGGAAATTCTGGATAAGATTCATCCATTGGAAAATCACTAATTGTCATATATAATCTTGATGATACTGAATAAGTGCTATTTAATACACTCGGATGATTATTTATATTCCATACTCCAAATGGTTCTTTATTTTTATTTAATAATATGACATTTTTTTCCCCTTCATCTATCAAATGTTTTAATGTCATTATACCAGAGATTCCTCCACCAATAATCAATGTATTATATATCATAATATATTAATAGATAAAAAAATGACTTTTAAGTTAACTAAATAATAAGTTAAGTAAATAACAATTTTTAATAGTTATATAATGAAACACTTTTTTGTAGGAAATAATTATGATGATTTTCCAACTTTTATTGAAAATATAATGTATGATAAAAATAATCATCATTTAGTATTTGATGAAAATAATATTTTAAAACGTATTAATTTATTACATGGAGTAAATGATGAAATTGCAACAATAGTTGTCGGTAAAGAATATGATTTTAAAAATATGGTTCCAGAACCATATATTAATTATCTTTTTAATCAAGATATAGATGTTTATCATTTACTATTAGATGAAAAAGATTATGCATTATTAAATGCAATTGGTGAAACAATTGATAACATTTATTCATTTGATGCCGAAAAAGATAATTTTAATGAGGTTTTAGATGATATAAAATATACATATTTCATAGATTCAAAACATATATTTACACAAGAAGTTAAAGAAATTTGTATAAAAATATTTGAAGATTATGCAGAAAAATATTATGAAATAATTAATGTAAATGAACATCGTATTTATAATAAATATGATGAAGATTACCATTACGAACATATATATGATAAAATATATGATTTACAACGATATTTTAAAGAAAAAATAATTAAAGAATACATAGATAAATATTTTGAAATTTATAAAACACAACAATAAAAATAAAATAAATAAAAATTGATTTTATTAACAATAATGTGTATATTTCAATATAATATAATTATAAAAATAGGATAATGATATCTTTTAATATTCAACATATTTCATATTTATTTTTAGGATGGATTATATTAATTATAACAAGTTTAACTATTTTATTAACTCATCAAAAAGATAAAACTAATCTATCTTTTTATAGATTTGGGCCATCTGATAATTTAATAATTTTAGGTATTACAATAAATACTTCTTTAAAATATATTATGATCGTTTTATTCTGTACTATTAATAGTGGAATAAGATCACTTTCTCATAATTTTGTAAATTCTTGGATTATTAATAATATTCAAGATGATAAAGCTGATAAATCTAAATTAAATAAGCGTGTAGCGTATCAAGTTAGTATAATTAATATAATCTATACATGGGTAGATTGGTTATTATATATGAATATTTTACTTTCACAAATTGATATGCTTTTGTATGAAATTTGTTCTGATATTATAGTATCTATTATTTGTAATAGATATTATTTAAATAAAAAAAATCAAGACGATGATAAAAGTAATAATATATTATTAGATGACTATTAAAGATATTCAATTTGAATATTTTGAGACATATTATTCTCGATCATATATTTAATTTTATAATATTTTTCAAGATCCTTTCGCCACGTTTGTTTATTAGATTCAATCTTTAAATCATCGATAATTCCAAGAACTGTTTTAATTCGCAAATTGATTTCATCATATAACGTATTTGTCATGTATAAACGTGTATATTGAACTGGATCAATATTTAAATCATTATTATGACTTACGCACATTTTCTTTGACGATGGTTCAAAATCTACATCAATATCTTCTACAACATTATCTGGCAAAAGAATTGTAAATTTTACTTTCTTGGGCGGGTTTAGTGATAAATCACTCTCGGTATTACTACGCAGACGACGTATTTGATGAGCAGGAGTAAACATTTTAAGTTGTTAATTAATTATATATTTGGATTATAGACTATAATATATTTCAATTTTTTAATATAAAAAAAATATATTACATACGAAGTTTAGCAAGACGAATATGTTCTAATTGTTCAAGAAGGCGCTTTTCTTCTTGGTTAAGAAATTCTAAATGTTCTTGTTTAATTTGTGCCGGTGTCTTAACAGGTTCAGGCTTCTTGGGAGGAACAATATACTCATCATATACATATTGATTGACAACTCCATCATCGTGTTTAACTTGGTAAGTTACTTTGTCATACCATTCTTTTACTTCGACAACTTTGCCATTTTTAATTTGAATATAAGTATCATATTGCGGACCTTCAATATATTTTACACCAACATAATCACCAAGATTATATTTTGCTTTTTTTAAGGTGGCAATAGATTTAATATTCTTTTGTTCAGCTGAAATAGTTTTGTTGCTTGATAGGATCAATAATTCATAATCGATATCATTTGCAAATTTCCGAACACTGATAATCTTGCAGTAATCATACCATGGTCCATCAATCTGATGATATTGTACAACTGCATTCACGATATCTCCGACTTTATATATTTGAGTACTTTTTATAGGGATTTGATATTTAATTTGTTGTAAGGGTACATAATAAACCTTGTCATATTTTGTACGGACTGTAAACATATTATTTTGAAATGATTCGCAGAAACATTCAGTTTCGTACCAAGAATTATCGCGCTTATAGAACTCTAATTGTGCGTGAACATATGTTCCAACAAATGGATGTTCATTAAATGTGTTATAAATTCCGGTATTGTAAGTATTGTAAATATTAGTATGAGATGTCATTTTGATTAGTTAATTAATTACTTAAGTAAATAGTATAAACACTTAAATTTTTCAATTTTTTGTAAGAATATATTATTAACTAATATAATAATTAACTAATATTATAATATATGGAGACTGTGATTGGGACTATTGGTGTAGTAACAATTGGTTCTGTTGTAAATTCAGTTACTATTGTTTCGAGTAGTGTATATAGTTTAATTACAAATATTAAACTTACAAAGCATATTCACCAACCAGAAATAACAAAAATATTAACAAAATCAGATATGGTTGCTACTATTAATTTATTAAATGCAGTTATATCAGAAATACCAGAATCATTTATGAATAGTATTAGTGTTATAATGGCATTAAAGAATGTACAAGAAATTATAGAAAATATAGAATTTGAATTAAAAGAAATTAATAATAAACTTACATATAATAATAATTTGTATGTTATGAGTAATTGGAGAAGCTATGATTTTAAAGAAAATTTTAATTCAATTGAATTAAAAGTATCTATATTAGATAGACGTAGAGATAATTTATTTAAAATATTAGAAGTATTTAAGAATCTTAAGATATCAGATTCAAAGGAACATTCAGAAAAATTAAAAAAAGTATTAGAGAAAAATGATTTTGAAGTTATTAATAATGAATTAAAAAACATTAACACATCTGATGACGTTCTAAAATCTCTTTCTTAATATTTTTATTATCATATTTTGATATATTTATAGGTATATCATTTACTAAAATTGAATCAAGATTTAACATTTTATAAAATATATCTTCTTCTAAAATCTCAATAATTCCTGTACTTTTATATTCACCTGTTAATCTATCCATATCTATAAAACATTTACCAATTTCAGAATAATTTTCAAATTCAGTTCTGATATCTTCTGATGTAATAGTATTTGGTATATTATCTAATCTTAAATAATTATTAGTTTCTTTTGTTTTATTATTATATCTTGTAAGTCTTAATTTTCTATCTTTTAAGAATACATTATTTTTGTTTAATAATTCTTCAAGACATTCTTTATTTTTTAATACAACAAATCCAAAACATCTAGAGTTGGAATTATTTATAAGATCAGCATTTATATATCCTTTACATTTTTTAAAAGCTTCACGAAATTCAGTAAGTTTACAATCGAATGGTATATTTCCTACAAACAATTTATAATCCATGTATATATTAGTTAAGTAAAAATAATTATTCTATTTTGACCACATATTAATTATCCATATTTCTATATTCTAATAAAAAAAATTGATGAAGATTTGTTAAAGACAAACTTCATATATTTTTTATATTAAAATATAACTTTATAAGTTATATTTTTACAAAAAAATTGATCTCCTCTAAAGTCGACTACTTTTTTTTATAATACAAAAAAAAATTGATCTCCTCTAAAGTCGACTACTTTTTTTTATAATACAAAAAAAAAATTGATGGCAACTAAAATAAAAATCTTCAATTTTTGATTTTTGCCATAAATTTTTTATATTAAAATAGAACTTTATAAGTTCTATTTTTACAAAAAAAATTGATTTTCGTATATTTAATAAAATTAATTAACTAATATACATATTAAAATATATTATGTCTGATCGTCTATTTCTTCGTCGTATTCAAGGTGATGTAAAAGACCTTGATAAAAATCGTATGGATTTTGTACAAGCTATTCAAGATATTGATAATGTTAAATTATTCTATTTTATGCTACGACCACTCGATGAACCATATATCGGTGGCCTTTTTATTGGTAAAATTGAATTACCGGACGATTATCCAAAAACTCCTGGTTCATTTTATATGCTAACACCAAATGGTCGCTTTGATATTAATAAAAAAATCTGTCTAACAAATTCATCTTATCATAAAGAAAACTGGACACCAAGTTGGAGTATTCGTAATATGATTATGGGTGTTGCATCTATTTTTATTGCAGATGATACAACTGGTATTTCACATATTAAAGACACTAAAGAAAATCGTAAAAAATTTGCATCAGATTCTATTAATTTTAATCTAACAAATTATTATGATGTCTTTGTTCGTTTTAATTTTTATGTTAATTCTGATGGTACTGTAAAATCAAATGATGAAATTACAAAAATTATTAATGAAAAGAAAATTAAAAAAGAACAAAATCAAGAAACAGAATCAGTTAAAGAATCCACATCAGAAGCAGTAAAAGAAACAAAAAGTGTTGTAGAATCAGTACCAGAAGTTGTACAAGAACCCGTTCCAGAAACAAAAACAAATGTAGAACCAATTCAAGAAGAAAAAATAAAAACAGTCGTAGAACCAATTCAAGAAGAAAAACCAAAAAAAGTAGTAAAACGTATTATAAAACGTATTGTTAAAAAAGCTACAGAAAATGATAAAGAAACAGAACAACAAGTAGAACCTGTAGATGAAAAACCAAAAAAAGTAATTAAACGTGTTGTAAAACGAGTTGTTAAAAAAGAAGAAATAACTGATACAGTAAAAGTAGCAGAAGCAGAAACAGAAAAAGAACCTATTATAGATGATAAACCAAAAAAGAAAGCTGGTCGTCCTAAGAAAGTTGTTCAATAAATTTATTTATTATTACTATTAATATTATTAGTAGTTGGTGGTTGTATAGATACTACAATTTCTTTACTACCTGCTCTTGCGCCTTTTTTCGAAATATAATAAATTAAAAGTAATGATATAAAACATGGACAAAATGATAAGCAACATGATGATAATAATCCACCTATATCTGTTCCAGAAGAACTTCTTCTCAAATGTTCTTTTTTATTATTTTGATATATATACCGACATAATATTATAAATATTATAACTAATATTATAATTATAATCTTATTCTTTTTAATAAAATCTTTATTAAACATATATATATTAATATATATTTTTTATATTTTTTTCTATTTAAAATAATATATGGCATTTTATGAGAATGTAGAAACAAATACTATTAAAAACAAGGCGTATAGAAACGTTATGTATACTGGCAAATTCCAGCAATTTGTATATATGACATTAAAACCATTAGATGATATACATATGGAAATACATAAATCAACTGATCAATTTATTAGAATTGAAAAAGGGGTAGGAATAGCAATAATAAATAATAAAAAATATAAATTATATGATGGTATAGGTTTAATAATACCTGCTGGAACACAACATCAAATTATAAATACAAGCAAAAGTAAAGAATTAAAGTTATATTCTATTTATGCTCCTCCAGAACATAAACCTAAATTAAAACAAATGTCTAATCCAGATAAGAAAGGTAGCAAAAAGGGTAATAAAAAGGGTAGTAAGAAAGGTAGCAAGAAAGGTAGTAAGAAATAAAGACTTATTAGAATATATAACAAGAAATATATATTTTTACAAAAAAAATAATCCCCTCAAGGTAGACTATTAAAAAAAATTGAAATATATATATGTTTGAAATATATTTATACATATATAAGATATTACTAAATACTCACTATTAATCATGCGCAACACAGTTGGAGGCAAAGCTTACAAGAAGACCAAGTCTGGCAATGTTCGTCGGCGTTCTAAGAATCCCGATAAGCCTGTTGATACGTCAACAGGAATTGATTTTTATGCGATTGTTCAAAAGCGTCTAGGTGACAATCGACTACTAGTTAAGTTATCTACTGGTGTAGAAGTTCAAGCAGTAATTCCAGGAAAGTTTAAGAAGAAGGTCTGGTTTAATGCTGGTGATTATATCCAAGTTCAAGAAGTTGGAGTTGGATTCTATGATATTATTCAGAAGATTATAAATGTTACTGAACAACAAAATGCTCAACTTGCATTTGGCAAGCATGAAGCAGGAGAAAATGATATTTTCCGCCCAGATGTAATTGATGAAGAATCTGATGAAGAGCCTGATCTTAATGGCGAAGATGAGTTCGATGAGTTTGGAAATGTTATCAAGAAGGTAAAGCCATCTGAAATTCAACTAAATAATCCTAACATTAGTGCGAATAAGCTTGCACGTAAGCAACGTGAAAAGCAACGGGATATTGATCGTCGCACAGATCGCGATGTGGATGTCAATGATAAGCCACTAAGTCTGGTTGAAACAGTTAACGCTTCTGATTCAGATGCTTCAGAAAGTTCGAAGTCAACCAAGTCAACTAATTCAACTAATTCAACTAATTCAACTCAATCGACTCAATCAACAGATTCTACTGCTTCTGAAACCGAATCATCTGATGAAGAATAAATATTTTTTTATTAATTAACTATATGTTTATTAATTAACTATTTTTCTTTTATATTGTTTATTATATATTTCTTTATCAAAAAATTGAATAAACATCATATTGTATTTTATTTATCTCAAATATATATATTATTATACAATGTCTGACAGTGAAAATGAATACAGTGATTACGATCATCATGATGATCCTGATGATTATGAAAATGAAGCTGAACAACCACAACCATTATTTACTGAACAAGATTTAAATGAAGAACAAGAAGATGAAGATTATCAACCAGAAGAAAATGATGAAGAAGAAAACGATGATGATTATCAAGATGAAAATGAAGAAGAAAATAATGACGAAAATATTAATAATGAAGAAGATGATGAAGAAGAAATGCCACCTTTAGAAATAAATTTTCGAATTGATGTATTAGAAAATAACCATAGTATTCTTCAAGAACAACATTTTATAGAATTAGCAGATAGTTTTAAATTAAATGAAGTAAATGATAAAGGTATTATAATTTATAAAAATTTAAAACGTTTAGTAGAATTAAAAAAAAAGCATCAAAATATCGATCATACTTGGTTTACAAATACTGAAAAAATTATTAGTCATAATCAAATAAATGAATTATCAAATTATACAATTCAATTAATTAGTGATGCAATTATTAATATGATGGGAATATTACATTCCCAATTTTTTAATCATGATGATATTACAAAAATAGATTTAATTAGTAATATTGTTCAAGAATGGATTAATAATATGGAATATCGTGATAATGGATATCATTTAAATTTACAAAATATTAAAAATATGCAAGCTCTATTATATTTTGTATTTGTAATGATTTCTGATATTAAATATATTCCGGCTATTATTAGTTGTATATTCTGTCCTAAAGATATTTTTACAGAACAATATCTTACACGAAATGTAAATGGTAATAGTTTAATATTTATGTCATTATATAATTCAGATATTCGAAAAATTATTATTGATAATATTGGTAAAGAAGAATATACTAATCTATTAAACAAAAAAACATTTATTAGTACAACAAGTTCATCAATAAAAACAGAAGTATATTATATTGAATGTTGTATATATTTTGGTAACATTTATCATTTAATTAAAGATAATCATATTGATGTTACAAAAGTTAATATACCTGATTATAATATTCTATCATTATTATACAAATCAATTAGTCCACTGGTACAACATATTCGTGATACATTTGAAAATAGTATATCAGTTGATTTTGATAATTTATCATTTGATAATTTATCACCAGATGTTATTGATTATTTTAAGCAACAAAGATATAATAAAATAAATGATATTAGTCCTATTAATTATTTAGTTGATGGATTTAAAATGGTAAATCAAAGTTATTTTACAAATAACAATAATAAAATAATAAAATTTATAAAACCTATATATGATATTAGTATTATTGATAACATTGCATTTAATAAAAAATATCCATTTGAAATATTGTTTACAATTATAAATTATAATCAAGATGATTTTATGAATATTTCTAATGAAACATTACAAAAATATTTTACATATGCCATAATTGTTATGTCAGAATTTTTGAATATTAATGAAATTAAGAATATTTATACAATTTTACAAAAGGTAGCAGAACAAAAAAATATTAAATCATATTTAAAATATTATGGATGTGAAACATCCGAAATAGATATGATAAATCTTATTAATGATAAAAATTATAAGAATACAATTAAAATTATGCTTTATCATAATGATAAATTCAATAAATTTTACTTTTATGAACTTCATAAAAATTTAGATGATAATGAATTTATAGATCTTGTTAAAGAATTTAAATTTACAATTATGAAATCAAGTTCAAAAAATTTAAAAGTATATGAATACTTTTTAAGTGAATGTATTAATAAATATTATGATTATGATATATTTAACGAAATTTATAAAAATTATATTATTGCAAATTATACATATGATTTCAATTCATCATTGATTGATTATATATCACCTATATTCGATATTCAAAATTATTCTCATAAAAATATATTTGCTGAATTTATAATTTCAATGCTTGATTTACATAATTATACTCCTATAAATAGTATTCTTAATAAGTTTGTCGGTATATATTTTGATGAAATATCTAAAAAAATTAATCATAATCAATTTATAAATTTCATGAAACATTTTGAAAGTTATCAATCAACATTTATTAAAAATAATAATATTACACCAGAAATTAAATTTGGTTCATTTGATGATAATTATGAATTTATTATTAATACATTAACATGTTTTAATACTATTATTGATTACAAACCTGATAATATATCACTATATATATCTGAAAATTGTATTCGTATAATTGATTGTCTAACACATATTACAAATGATAATAATATGAAAAATCTTATTAATATATTTAGTATTAATGATGAATTTATTGAAACTTATAATATAAAGACTCTGTATATTGATAAATTAACAGATAATCTATTAGATACTAATAATTTTAAAGTATTTTTAAATAATTTTCCTAAAATTTTTAAGGAATCAGATATACCTAATATAGATTTACTAAAAAATGTCAAACATGAGAATTGTACATATTTATTACGAAATTTAATTAAAAATAATTTTATATCAATAAAAACATTAGAAAATATTTTAAAATCATCAGACTTTATAGGATTTGATTTCATAGAATTATCTGAAAGACAACTATTATATATAAATCTTATTGAAAATTATAAAGCATCAAATATTATTGTTGAATATGCTTTAAATAAATATTTTAAAAAAGGTCTAGAAATAAATCAGATTGAAAGTTTAAATGAAATTATTAAATTATCAGATTATGTTGATAAATTAAAGATTACATTAAATAAAACAAAATTTAATCTTATAAAATTTTATAAAAACAATGATATTAATATTTGTTCTGACTTAATATTAAAATATGAAAGTACTATGACAAAAGATACTATATGTTTTTCTGATAAATTAGAAATACTTATAGCTACTTCTGACATATTAATGAAAAAAATGTCACATGTATTGCTAAAACGTATACCATTAAAAATTATTAACAAAAAAGTAAATTCTGAAGAAAATACTGTATTTAATACAGAAACATTATATAATATAGTACGTGTATGTGAGTTATATAATATATCAATACCTGATATTCTTATTAAAACTCATCCAGAAATAATTCATACACTGAATTATTTAACTGAAAATCATATTGAGCAAATCAAAGATTATATTCAAGATTATGATAATTTTATTAAGTTAATTAACTTTCCTAAAAAATCAAAACTTGTATATGATGTTTTAAAAAATATCTGCAAAAACACAGATATTACTATGTATATCGAATTAATCATATTTTATAATGTTGACTTATGTGATGAAGATATTAAACTTATAAAAGAAAATATGAAAACAGATATTAATATTATTAAATATGTTTTAAATAATGAATCCTTAGTAAAGGTATTATACAATAATGATTATCATCAAATATGTATGATTAAAAATAATTTTGATAATTATGCTTTATCAATATGTGACAATAAGACAATTTTAAAATTTATTAATTATTATAAATTAGAAGATTTTGAAAAAACAAACAAATTTAATTCATCTTGCTTATTTGCCTTATTAAATTCAAAAGAGATTGTTGAACATGTAATAAATAAATTTGGTCTAAGCAAGTTAATAAAATACAAAGATAATTATGGATTTAATATTTACAATAAAATGATTGCATATGATTTAACAGATGATATTCCAAAATCATATGTCTTATCAAATCTTATAAATATCGTTAAGAAATCTAATAAATTATATATTGAAAAGATATTTGTTATTGATAATGAATATCTAAATAAAATGTTAGAAGTTGTAGATAGTGATGGTAATCCTATATCATATTATCTTGCTGTATATCATACAAAATTATTCAAATATTTAATTAGTACAAAAGTAATAACTGCAAATTATATGCATAATAACTATAATTCTGAAACATTTTTGATGAAATTAATTAAAGATTCAATTCAATTTGAATTAGAACCTCTTATTAAATGGATTATCAATAATTGTAATTTAGAAGTATCGGATTATTTTGTAGATTATAATAATGGATCTGTTTTAACATATTGTCTCAAATATAATAAAAATTTAACAAAATTATTCTTAAAACAAGATATTGTTAAAAATTGTATTAATGTATATGATACTTTTAATATGATATGTCCATATTCAGATCTTGCAAAATCTGGTGTTCTTAAAATGAACTTAGTACAAATTGCTACTATTGTTGATCATGATGTATTAAACCAGATTATAAAGAATAACAAGAAATATGTATCAATATTTATGAAAGAAAAATTAGAATCTAGTGGATTTGAACATAATCTATTACATATAGCACTATTTAATAATCCAGAATCTGTTCAAATTCTATTAAGTTCCAATATGTTTAATAATGATTATCTTAAAGATACTGAAGAAAAAATGGATGGGTTTGAAAAAGTAATTGATATTCAACCAGCATCATGGTATTACCTATTAAATGGATTAAAAGATAAATATGATTTACAATTAAATATAACAGACCATTGGTATGGATATAATTATAAAAATAAACTAACATCTGATAAAATTAAACATCTTACACATTACATTCTTGATAAACAGCAACTTCCAATTTCTCAAAATGTTTGTACAATTTGTGAAACATATGCACGAAAAGTAGTATTTACAAAGTGTAGTCATAAAGTTTGTATTACTTGTGCAGTACATAGCGATAAATGTGGAATATGTCGTGCTAAAGTTATAGAAAGTGAAAAGATACTTATGTAATTTTTTTATTAACTAATTAAGAATATTATAAAATTTTGATTTCTTCTTAAAGTCAATTACTTTTTTATTTATATAAATATTAATAAAAAAATGATTTTTTTTATTTAAAATATTAAAGAATATGTTTATTTATATTATAATATATGAAAGTCTTTCCAATGTTAATGTTTATTATGATTGTGGGATCAGCTATATCCCTTCCAATAGAATCAGAAATAGTTTATTCTAACCCACTACTTGATCCACGAGTAGTTCCAGTATTAGGCCCAGTAATTAATCCATTTAATCCCATCAATCCAATGAATCCAGCTGATTATCCATTAGATCCAATGTTTAATCAAACAAGACTTATTTTTAATGATACTGATATAGTTTATCTTACAGAACATAAGCCAATATTATATAATCCATCTACAAAACAAACAGAGATTTATAATCCGATTAACTTTACAAATGTATCATTAGGTTATGATGGACCTAATTCAGAATTTAGTGATTATCCAACAGTATTAATGCATGGTATTCTTGCTAATGCTGACAATTTAAATGAATTAAAAGAAATGCTTGAAATGAATTTTAAAATAAAAGTATTTAATCTTGAAATTGGTAATGGTGCTCATACAAGTATTTATACAGATATGGATACTCAATTAAAGATGTTATGTGAAAAGATTTATTCAATAGATGATTTAAAAGATGGTTTTAATTTTATAGGAATGAGCCAAGGTGGTCTACTTGCTAGAGGATATGTTCAATATTGTAATAAATATCCAGTTAAAAATCTTATAACACTTGTATCACCAAATGCAGGAGTATTTTATAAAATAAACTTTGCGAATGATTTTTATGAACCAGAAAAGCAAAAAGAATTATCACTTACTAATTATTGGCGTGATCCATATCGTTATGAAACATACTTAACAAATTCAACATATCTTGCAAAATTAAATCATGAAATTAAAAGAGTTTCACTTTATATGATTCAAGAAAATGATTTAGATGTACTTGATAATTTTGTAATGATTTGGTCACCAAAAGATGAAATCATTGAACCACCAGAATCAGCTAAATTTTCAATGTATGAAGTAGTAGATGACAAATTAGAAATAGTTGAACTTGTTGATTCTCAATTATATCAAAATGACTTTCTTAAACTAAAATCAATGAATGAAGAAAATAGATTATATACATATGAAACAGATTGTCAACATTCTCAACATAAAGATCCAGAATGCTTTCATCAATTAAAACATATTTTTGAAAAGTTTTTACTATAATATATATTTTTTAATAATATAATTATATATATATAATGAAAACAAAACATATAATTATTGGATTAATAATAGTTTTAGTTGTGTTATTCTTTGTTCAAAAGAAAGAACATGCAGGATCAACACCAGCTGCAACTTCTCAATTATCAAATGAAGCAATACAGAATATATCAAAAGTTTACGCAGATACAAGTAATATTGCTACTTTTAATAATATTCGAACTACAGGTGAAGCTACTATACCTATTTTAAAGGGTGCTACTATTGTAGATGGTGCTATTACTTTAAAGGGTGCTACTACTGTAAATGGTGATACTCTCTTTAATGGTAATAATACTTTTAAAAGTTCTGTTGCAAACATGCCATCACATTTTCCACATTCTGATGGTACCAATTATATTAGAGGTAAAACCCAAGTTGATGGTGTTACTACTTTTTCTGATAATGTTATTTTTAAAGGCGGTGCAAACCCAAATAATTGGGGAACACATATTCCATGGACTGACGGTAGAAATTATATTAGAGGTGAAACAAATTTGGATGGTTATGTAAGAATGAATAAAGGATTTGAGGGTCATAGCCCAAATGGAGCATATAAATTAGTAATGCAAGATGATGGTAATTTAGTTGTATACCGAACTAGTGATGGTAGAGCTATTTGGGATTCCTTCTAATAATTTCTATTTCATATTATTTCTTTTTCTATTTCATTTAATTCTTCATAGAATAACATAGTTGGGTTTACAACATTTCTCTTTTGTTTCATAAATTTAATTGCACCATCAACAGTATATTTGTGTTTTCGCATTAAATAATATGCAACTACTGTAGCTGAACGACTTGCTCCCATAAAACAATGAATAAAAATATTTTTATTATTATTTAATTCTTGATACCCTATAATTTGATCATATATTTTTTCTAAATATGGTTTAATAGATTCAGCATTATTATCATAAATTGGATATTTTTTATAAATAATACAATCACAATGATAATTAGATATTTCAGATGTCATATTAATAATAAATCCAATATTAAATTGTTTCATAGTATCATAATGTGATGCATTAAATGCACTTCCTAAATAAATATTATCAACAATATGTGTTGGTGTAGAAAAAAATGTATGCATTTGATCTAATTTTGGTAAAGCCGAATATACTCTTTTTTTAAAACCTCCTCTTATTGGTCTTTTTTCATTTTCAGCTGATAATAAATAATAATTTACACAATCGCTTCCTCTATCATATAATACATTTAAACTGGATTTAAAAAAATTAAAATAGTCCATTATAATTTATCTATAAAATAAATAAATAAAAAATACTTAAATAAAATTTAAATTTATATTATAATATGCCTGAAAATAAAATTCTAGGATTTTACAATAATAAAAATGAATTATGTGATATTAGTGAGGCGAGTTATGTTAGATTAGAATTATTAGGTAGAGGACAAAAATTAGAACAAAATTATTTTTTAATATCAATTCAATCATTAGAAAAAATTATAAGACATAATTGGTATTTAGATTCAAATGGTTATCCAATGACATATACTGCAAGGAGTAAAACTCTTCATAAAAATTTATTAGGTAAACAAGAAAAGGGATATGTTATCGATCATATAAATCGTAATAAATGTGATAATAGATTAGAAAATTTAAGAGTTATAACTGCAAAAGAAAATTCATATAATAGAACAAAGAATGCAAATTCTAACAATAAATATAAAGGTGTAGTTAAAAGAGGAAATAAATATGTAGCTTGTATTTCAAAAGATGGAATAAAAAAAGAAATAACAGGATTTGATACTGAAGAACAAGCAGCCAAAGTATATGATATGATGGCTGAAGAATTATTTGGTGAATTTGCAGGAAAAAATTTTAATTAACTTTGTTTAATTTTTCTTCCCTTTTTTTGATCCTTTTTTACTGCTTTTTTTAGAACTCTTTTTGCTTAATTGACGTTTCATTTGTTTTTTTGAGCCATTTTTACTACCTTTTTTAGATCCTCTTTTAGAACCCTTTTTAGATCTTTTTTTAGCCCCCCCTTCTAATTGAAATAATTTTTCAAGTTCATTTAACATTATATATATATAATTTATAAAATTATATTTTTTATTATAAATAAATTTATTTATTAGCAATAGCTTTATCAGCTTTACAATTATTACATTTTAGAAAATTAATTCTATCTACTTTTTTAATTTCCGTGTTACCCGATTTACAAAGACTGCAAAGAACATATTCTTTCATATATCCCGTGACTGTATTCATAATAATATCTTTTTTAAACATCATATTAAATTTTAAACCAGATTTTTCATCATTCATACTACCATTTGCAACAATAGAAGTCGCTGCATTCATTTCATGATCAATATATTTTTGAAGATGTTCTGGTTCACGATTAATTGATTCACAAAATTTCATATAATTAGTAATATATGATTTACGATTATGATTAATAATTTCTGGTTTACAGAAAGCTTTTTTTTCATTTTGAGAATTTAAAAGCTTTAACTTAGCATAACCGCGATCAATTAGCTGATCCGTTGTGTATTTTATTTCGTAAGCAATATCCATTTTATTTAATATATATAATATAATTCAAAGGTTGTTAAATCATTAATTATTCAAATTTTTTATCTCATTTAAAGGTGATAAAAACGTTAGATTTTTATTAAAAAAATTGAACTTTACATATTCTAGAACTTTACCTCTTAATTATTATATATTAATATAATAATATGCCCTACACTGTTCAACTAGATAATGGAATGAAAGGTGAAATCTCTTTTTCACTACATCTTATTGCATTAAGTATTACTATCTATACTGGATTTGCTATTTTTACTAAATTTTTAGATTATGTATATTTTGTAGAAAAAGGAAAATGTAACAAATATAATAATTCACGACGAGTATGTCATCGAATTAAAGAAGAAGAAACACAAGTAGAATCGGAACAAGAACAAGAAAGTGAAAGTAGTTCTCAAGAAAATACAATTGAAATTAAAATTAAAATTCCTACACAAGCTCAAACTCTTCAAATGTATGTAGATCAACTTCGTGATAATAATGAAATGCCAGATGATATTTGTGATCGAATGAAATTTTATGAAATTTATTCAGAACGGTATATTAGTGAAATTGATCCATTTACAAGCTTTATTATTCGTCTTGATGGAAATGGCTTTTCTAAAATTCTTAATAATATTAAAGCTGATGAAGTTTTTCATCTACATACACCATATGTAAATGATTTTAAACTAGCTATGGATAAAACTACTTCTGATCTTGTTAAGAAATTTAATGCTGCTACTGGATTTAATCATTCTGATGAAATTTCAATAATGTTTAAGCCTCTTAACAAAGATCGCGATGATGAACTCATTAAAGAACATATTTATCGTGGTCGTATTGTTAAACTTCTTACACTAATGTCAAGCTATGCAACAATTCGTCTACAAAAACATCTACGCGATCTAAATTGTACACGTTTTGAAGATGTAACTGATCGTATTACATTCGATGCTCGTCATATTATTTTTCCAAACAAGAATGAACTAACAAATTATTTCATTTGGCGTTCAAAGATTGTATGTTATCGTAGTTTTGTACGAGAAATTGCTACAACACGATTTACAAAGAAAACAATTGTAAATTTATCTACAACTGAAATAGCAAATAAACTAAAAGATGAATATAACAATGATGTAAATGAGTATAATGTATTTCTTCGAAATGGTACTTATGTAAAACGTAAGCTTGTACAACATGAAGAAGATGGTAAAACATATTGGTATAATGATTATGTTCGTTTCGCACTACCAAATATTAAATGTGAATCAAGTTATTACGATCTATTTGATTGTAAGAACTTTCAAGAATGGGAATTTCAAGATATTGATTTTGAACTCCTTGGAAAATTTTAACTAACATTTTTTTATTACAAAAGCGTAAGTGCTAATTAAATATTATTTTTAATAACATGTTCTATTTGACTAATTTTACCACCAACAACAGTATCATTAAGAAGTTGACCATTTTTATAAAACATAATTGTTGGCATTGCACTAATTTGATGTGTAGAAGCAATCTCTTCAAATTCGTCTACATCAACTTTAAGAAATACTACATTTGAATATACTTTTGAAAGGGATTCAAGTTGTGGAGTAAGTACTTTACATGGACCACACCATGTTGCAAAAAAATCAAGAACAACTAGATGATTATGTTTAATAAGATCATGGAATTGTGTTTCGCTTGTAAGATGTATCATAATAATATTATTATGTTTTATTTATTTAAATGAAAATATAATATATTTTAAATATTATATAAATGAATATAATAAGAAATATAAAAAATAATAAAATAATAATTATTTTATTTATTATATTATTAGTCCTTATTTATTATTATAAAAAAAATAATAAAGAACAATTTAATTTAGCATCAACAAATAATTTACGTAGCAATAAAGCAATGTATGGTCCTTGGGGAGCCACTGTCGGTGCTATTCTAGCAATTGATGCTGCAGTAAAAGATGCAGATAGAGTTAATACTTTTTTAACTCCTCCAAGATGTTTTCCTAAAGTATCATTTTTCCTTAAAGTAAATGATTTAATTCGTGATAAATATTTTGGAACTGGATTTAAATATAATTACACACCAATAAAAAATATAATTATTAACACTATTGCACCTAAAAATTATGCTACACCTGTAAAGATTATTAAAGATATAGATGATGCAACATTAAATAAGTTAATAGCATCTGGAGAAGCTAAAACTAAGAATGAAGCGAAAAAAATACAAACAGATAAAAATTTTGAAGAAGGAAAAGAAATTTTATTTAGTATGACAACAAATTATGTACATACTGGTGCTTTTGCAAGAATTACAAACACTATTGCATATTTTTATTCTAACTTAATTGAAATTGATCAAACTAATAAATTAGTAAAAAAAGAGAATGATAGACTTGCTGGAAGACCAGAAAATACTTTTTTTGATTGTTTTTGGTCACATATGTCTACTCAAGCATTAGGTGATACTAAAACATATCCACTATTTGATAGAGGTAATGCAGATTTAACATATCAAACAAGTTTTAATGTAAATGATGATTATAATATACTTTTACCAGGTTGTAATTCTATAATACAGGTAAAGGGAAGAAAACAAGATATTGAAATGAAAAATCTTATAAGAAAAACATTACATGAAATAAGAAATTTAATATATGCTACTGAAAACACAACAAATATTCAACGTATAGTATTTTTAGAATATGGATATCCTGTAGAATGTAGACAAGAACCAAGATCTGTTGTATTTATGTTTATATTACACACTGATGGTAAATGGTATGGAAATGTTGGTGGATTACATATGAGATACGAAAGTATGCTTAAAAATGGAAATGATTTAGATGCAGATATTGGTAACAATGAAATTATATATGAAATGTTTTTACATAAAGAAACATATTTGAAAAAAATTAATAATATAATAAATTTTTCAAATGATCCATTATTTAGACAAGTTGAATTTAATCCAGATAGTTCTGTTAAAAAAGCACTTGATAATATAGTTAGATTTGATAATAATAATTTAATACCAATTGATGTTGATATTAATATATATGGTGTTAATACAAAAGATCAAATTTATAAATGTAAAGAACCATGTAATGATAGTAAATGGGAACAAATTGTAGGTAATTTAAAAAATATAACTTCTGATAGTGATTATATTTATGGTACAAATGCAAATGATGAAATATATAGATGTACTAAACCATGTAAAGAAGGTAATTTTGAAAAAATAAATGGTAGTTTAAAAACTATTTCAGCTGGATCAGAATATTTATATGGTATAAATAATAAAGATGAAATATTTAAATGTAAAGCACCATGTGTAGATGGTAATTGGACTAAGATTAATGGTTCTCTTAAAAAAATATCAGGTAGAAATGATTATGTATATGGTTTAGATGCAAGTGATAATATATTAAGATGTGTTTCTCCATGTGATAATGGAATATGGGAAAATATGAATGGTAAATTAAAAGATATTTCAGTTGGTAATAATTATATATATGGTATAAATTCAGAAGATTATATATATAAATGTACAGATTCATGTAATGAATCAAATTGGCAAGATATAGCGGGTAAACTAAAAATTATAACATCTGGTAAAAATTATTTATATTCTTTAAATGATAAAAATGAAATATTTAATTGTGAAGGATCGTGTTCTTCTAATAAATGGAATAAACTTGTAGGTAGTTTAAAAAATATTACAGCTAATACATAAATAATTATATATTAATTAACTTATAATAAATATAAATATAATATATTTATATTTTAATAATATAATGGAAATTATAAAAGAACTAGGACATGGTATGTTTGGTACAGTTTATAAAATAAAGAAAGATAATAAATATTATGCAATGAAGATAGAACATATTTTTAAAGAAGATGTAGAAAAAAATTTAAAATCACCACAATGGAGAGAAATACATTTTATTACAAAAATGAATTCAATATGCCCAGATCAATTTATTAAACTATATGATTATGAATTTATAGAAGATTGTGATCATGTGCAAAAATATTCAACTGATATAAAAGAATTTCCAAAATATCATCAAGATAAAATAAAAAAACTTGCAAAATCAAAAATGTGTATTCGTAAAATATATGAATTAGTTGATGGTAACGTAAGAGATATTATAGATTCATTAGATATTAAACAAAGATATTCTATGTTAGCACAGTTGGCAGGAATTATTAATATATTAGAAAAAAACAAATATATACATGGTGATTTTCATATTGGAAATATTGGTTATATTAAAACCGATAAAAAATATATAAGAATTTTAAATCATACTATACCAACATTTGGATATATCTTTAAAGCTATTGATTATGGATCTGTTATGCATCCAACTTATAAATTAACTAAATCAAATAAAAATTATTATAAATCATTATTTAGAACAGAATTTATGTCAGTAATACAAACAGTTATGATGAATAAAGAAAAATTCTATGATTTTGCATTTAATAATAAAATGAGATTAGATTATAAAACTGATCTTAAAAAAATTTTAAAATCTGATTTAAAAGATGTTATAAAAGAATATACATCTAATAAAGATTTTATATTTACATTATCAGAAGTAATATATCCAGAAATATTTCAAAAAATAATATTTGGTAAACATTTTCAATATACAATACCTATAACATTATATTTTGATCCTGCTGATTTTATTTATATTATTACATCTGATTTGGATCTTAATAAAATTATAGATTATTGTAAAATGAAAATAAACAATCATTAATTAGTAGATCAAATTTATTTTATATTTTTTTATGTGTTAATATTTTTTATATTTTATATAAAATTATGTATATATGAATTTTGCATTAGATTTAATGATGATGAAATCAATGAATAAAAATGATGGAAAAGCTTTATCAACAATTTATGATATTGATGGTGATAATTTATTTTGTTTAAATGGAGATGCTGCTATTAAATATTATGAAACTGTTAATTTTTTAAAAGAAAATAATAAAGAACCAACATTAGAAAATGTAAGAAGAGTATTAGATATATTTTTAAAAGAATATGATCCATTTTTTAGATTATTAAGCACTAAAAAATATACACAATCATATGTTGAACATATTGAAAAATTAAAGAAAAAACGTTTAATGCAAGTATTAATGGAAAGTGCTGGTTTTGTTTACATGGCATATCAAATATTTAATTCTATGAAAAAATTAGGTACAAATAGTAAATTAAAATATATACCATTAATAGGATTAGTATTATATGTTTTATTTAATATTTTTAATGCATATTATGCAAATTATACAAAGAAAGAATATAATATTATTAAAGCATTTAGACCAAGACTCAACGATATTTCAGGAAATGTATATGTACAAATTCCAGAAATAGAAAAAATTAATTCAAAAGCATCAAGCTTATATTATGAAATGTTAAAAAATAAATTAGAAACAATTATAAATTATGTAGAAAATCCAACAATCAATAAAAAAGTAAATAATAAAATCAATTTAGATATTAGTGAGAATAAGATTGTATCAGATGATGCAGATATTGGTATAGAAATGTCAAAATTAGAAGAAATTGAAAGAAAAGTTGTACCTTCTGCTTTCACAAATAAATCTGACTTAATTATGGAAGATGTTGCTAACGTAAATGCCTTTTCTACTATACCTGAATTATTTCCACAAGAAAGTATTGTCATTGAAATAGAAAGTAAATCAGATGAAAAATCTGTCCACAAAGAAAATGAAAAAGAAAATGATAATGATAATTTAAGTGTTACTGAAGAAATATTAGAAGAAATTCAAAAAGAAAATGAACAAGAAAATAAACAAGAAAATAAACAAGATGATCTAATTTCTGTTAAAAAAGAAGAAGAAAAAGTACAAGAAGTTAATAATGAACAACCTAAAAGAAAAGGAAGACAATCTACTAAAGCTAAAGTAACAAAACAAACTAAATCAAAACAACAAAATAAAAAAAATTAAATTAATAAA
>JACCEB010277671.1_pt1 | contig 29066 bp, 14 predicted proteins | sample 7454761 | NCBI WGS metagenome assembly JACCEB01 (sample SAMN15323454, study PRJNA562643) | freshwater metagenome | isolation source: river surface water | place: USA:Blue River Watershed | collected 2017-08-18
ACCATATATCTTCCATCTTCTCAAAATTTTATATATTGAATGTTTAGTGTATTTTTAGACATTAATACACTAAAATTATTCAATTATTTTTTTACTTATTAATTTAAGATAATTTATAATATTGTATATAATAAATTATGAATAATATTGAACTTAGTAAAAAGTGGTTAATAACAGGAATTACCGGACAAGATGGTAGTTGGTTTGCTGATTATTTAATAGAATTAGGATATACAAATATTTATGGAATAATAAGAAGAAGTTCTACATTTAATACACAAAATATTGATCATATATTTCATAAATTAAAATTATATCATGGAGATTTAACTGATCATATGAATATATTTAATATTATTTCTGAAATAAAACCAGACTATATTGTTAATTTTGCAGCGCAAAGTCATGTTAAAGTAAGTCATAGTTTAGAAAATTATACATTTCAAGTAAATACATTAGGTATATTAAATATTTTACAATCTGTTAAATCTTTAAATTTAGATAATACTTGTAAAATTTATCATGCTAGTACTTCAGAAATGTATGGTAATCAAACTAATGGTCAAGAGTTATTAAATGAAGAATCACCAATGAATCCAGTAAGTATATATGCAATATCTAAATTAGCTGCGCAACAAATATGTAATCTATATAAAAATGCACATAATATGTTTATTGTAAGTTCAGTATTGTTTAATCATGAAAGTAGTAGAAGAGGACATACATTTGTTACACAAAAAATTGTAGATTATGTTGCTAAAGTTTATAATAATGTAAAAAATTTAAAACCATTAGAATTGGGTAATTTAAATGCTAAAAGAGATTGGGGTGATGCTCAAGATTATGTTAAAGCAGTTTATTTAATGCTAATGAAAGAGAAACCTTCTAATTATGTTATAGCTATGGGAGAAATGCATAGTGTTAGAGAATTTGTTGAACTAGCATTTAAAGAAATAAATATTAATATTATTTGGAAAGGTGAAGGTATTAATGAAATTGGAATGGATCCAAATAATAAAATTTTAATTAAAATTAATCCTAAATATTATAGAGATATTGATATAGAATGTTTAATTGGGGATGCTTCAAAAGCACAATTAGAATTAAATTGGAAACCTAATGTGGCATTTAATCAATTAGTAAAAAATATGGTTAATAATTCTATTTTATCTAATAAAAAATAATTTTAAAATACAAGCTAAAGAATATTTTATATGTGATCTAAATAATTTAATAAATGATATTCACATTTTAGTTAAAAATAATAATTTAGAAAATATATAAAAATTTTTTATAGGATGATTTTGTAATTTGTACGAAATACGAAAAGTATTTCGGTTAATTTACAAACATATTTAAATTAATATTAAATATATTATATACTTATATATGTACTTGTTATAGATACGTAAAATAAAATAGTAATTTATACAATTTTTGTATAAATTACAAATATGTATAAATGTTTAAAATGCAATAAAGAATTTAAATATGAATCTGAATTTATTAGACATAAAAATAGAAAAATTCCATGCGATACTCCTAAAAAAGAATATAAATGTGAAATATGTAAAGTACAATTTAAATGTCCATTTGATAAAAATAAACATGAAAATACAAATAAACATATAAATAATTATAATAAAATTAATAATAATGGTAATAATAATATTAATATCATAGGTGATAATAATTATAATAACATTATTCATTTAACATTAAATACAAATTCATTTATTAATACAGATATGTCATATATAGGTTTAGGATTAATAAATGATATTGGTCAGATATATATAGAAATACAAGAAAAGAATTATTTAAATAATTATGATAAAGTTTTTTTATTATTTGATGAAGTAATAAATATTTTAGAAAAATTACATTTTAATATAGGAATAGAAGAGAATCATAATTTAAAAATTTTATTAATATTTCCAGCATTAAAACAACGTGTATATGAAAATTTAATTTTAGAAATTGATCAAACAACAAAAAAAATAACATGGAAGTCGGTAAATTATGAAACTCTAATAAATAATATTTTAGATCATTTATTAATATTAAATAATAAATGTAAAAATAAAAATTTTATAAATTTTGTAAATTTTCTAAAAGAATATTTAGTAATTAATAAAGAAAGTGCTGAAGAATTAGAACCAATAATTAATAAAAAATTATCTCAAATGTATATTAATTTCAATATTAAACAAAATAAACCAGAAAGAGATATAAAATTTTCATTTAATGAAAAATTACAAGAATATATAAATTATAGAAATCAAGAATGTACATTGATGAATGGATTTACTCCAGATATTATAAATTCTCAATTTAATACTTAAAAATTTATTTTAAATAATTATAAAAATCTTTTTTTAAATAAGTAAATAAACGCCAATCTAATGCATAATTAGTATATTTTAGATATTTTAAAATATTATTAGTTTCTAATTTATAAAAATTATCTATAAATTTATCTATATTAATAAGATTATCTAAATCAATACCAATACCTAATTCAGTCATTCCATATATACCATCTTTATCAATGACAAAATTATCTATTCCGGTTTTACTAAATATTATTTTTTTAATATAAAAATGTCCTTTATTATTTAAAGAACTATACATATATCTAACACCTTTTTTATTTGTTGAATGAATTAAAGGATATTTAAATTCTTCATTTAAATTATGAGAAGTATATTTTCTTCTAGATTCATAAATATTTGCATTATATATAACATTAACAACATTTTCATCATGTATTTTATTAAAAATTTTAAATATATTATATATATTTCCATTTGGTAGCCATTCATAATAATTTAAATTTAATTTATAATCTTTATAATCTTCATCATTTATATTTGTTTTATATCCTTTATTTATACTTTTCTTGATTAAATAATAATCATAGCGTGTACCACATTTAAACATTTTCATTCCTTCTTTTGTATTTCTAATTGTTAATGATATTAGAGTATTGTCATGGCATATTAATTTAAACATTCCTTTAGATTTACTCTTACTATTTTTTTCTTCTGGTTTTCTCCAACCTGCTGGATGAACAAAGTTTAAATATCCATTTATTTTTATCCATTTATTTAATGATATATATACAAATTTCTGCCATACTGTATTGCCTGTATTAACTGTACCACTAGAATTATAAGGTGGATTTCCGATAACAGCATCAAATCCTTCTAGTTGCCATTCTTTTTCTATGTTTATCTTTAATGTATCTCCTTCATAAGAATTTAAATTATATTTATTATTAGGATCTATTAATAGTTTAGTAATAAATATATTAATAGGATTAATATCAGCAAAGTATATACACTCTTCTATTATTTCTTTGTCTGTTAAAGTTGAATTATTCTTAAATCTATTAAATATATCTATTACAAATCCACCTTTTCCACAGCATGGTTCAAATACTTTTTGTTTAGTACTCCAAAATTCAATAGGTATTGTATCTAACATTTCTTGTCTAAGTTTATAAGGAGTGCTAACTTCAGCATTTTTCTTTTTTTCAATTTCTTGTGGTATTAAATATTTATCAATTAATTTGCTTAATTCTTCTGTATTATTTTTAGATTCAATAAATAAGTTTTTAATAGTTTCAATAATGTTAATAATTTGTTTATCATTTTGTAAATTTAAATCATTAAATAAATTAGTTAAATAATCAAATTCTGTATCTGACATTTTATGATTCCACCAAATTATAAATTGATTTAATAATATATTATATAATACTTGTTTAGATTTAATATAATTAATCATTTCATTATATTCAACAATAGTTGAATCATGAATAGTTAATAAACATATTAATGGTATAATACTTTTTAAAGTTATCATATAATTTTGTTTATTATTTTCATTTATTTCTTCTTTATATTCTGTACTAGAATTTATTTTTTTAGAGTCATCTGTATTTAATTTTATAGTATCATTTTCAATATTATCATCATGAATACTAACTTTACTTAATTTTTTATTTGTAAAGAGAAATGATTTAATTTGTTTGTATTGTTCATTAGATAATAATATTTGTTTATTAGTTAATGAATTTAATTCATAATCAATATATTTTGAACTAAATTTATTATAATAACTATAAATTTTATCAATTATTATATTTTTATCATACATTTTAAAATCATCATTAAAATATATTTTAATGATATCATTATTAATTAAATGTTTAATATTATCTTTATAATTTTGATAATTATAATTACAATAATTACTTGTGCTATATATAACTCGTTCAATATTTAAATCAATTACATATCCAATTTGTTTATTTTTTGCTTCTGACATAGATCTAAACATTGCTTGAAATATAAAATCAACTGATTTTGAATTATTCATTAATAATACTAAATCACATTCTGGTATTGTTATACCTAATGATCCTTGAACACCAGTTAAAACAATTACTGCTTTTTTATTAGTATTTTTAGCACGTATTAATGATTTATTTAAATTTATTTTAAATTTTTCATTAGTTTGAATAGTATTAGATATACAAATTTCAAACTCTTCATCAATTTCATTAATTATAGTTTTTAAATTATTACTAATAATATTAATATTATTAGAAGGTAAGAAACATAATATAACTGATGGATTATTATTATTAATAATTAATCTTTGATTATATTCTATATTTTTTTTATCAATATTAGGTATTATATTTTTAATAATATATGTAAAATAATATTTTATAACATCTGTAAATATAAATTGTTTATTATCATCTTTGTTAAATGTATTTAATTTTTCATTTTCTGTTTTATTATATTCAACTAAATCAAATAATCGTTCAAAATTCCATATTAATTTATTATCATTAATATAAGTTCTAATTTCATTTTCTAAATCTAATCCTATAATAGATAAATCTGGATATATTGAATATATTTTCTCATAATCAATATTATTAAAATATTTAATTATTCCTTCATGTTTATTATTTAATTCTATTATTTTTTTTGTTTTACATAATTTAATATCTTCTAAATCCCAGTTAATAACTTTATCAATATTATAATGATTTATTACTTTAGAATAAGTCGCTGTTATATATACCTTTTTAACATTTTTATAATTATTTAATATTTTTTCTGTTAAATTAGTTGTTCCACCGTTATGTGTTTCATCAATAAATAAAATATCAATATTATCAAATTTTAATTTTTTATTATTATTATGATCTAATATTTGTTTTGATATAATAATTATATTTTTATTTTTTTGTAATAATACATTTTTATTATAATTAATAATATTAAAACCATATAATTTTAAATTTTCTAATATTGAAATATATTGAGTAATAGTTTCGTTTGGTGATGTTGTAATTATTAATATATTATTTTTTGTATATCTTTCAATTAACCCTGCCATAATATATGTTTTACCACTTCTTGGTATATGTCCCCATAATATATTTTTATAATTAGAAAAATATTCTAATGTTTTATCTATTGTATACAATTGATGTGGTCTATAATTTAATTTTTTATAAGTTAATAATTCTTCAAATTTAATATTATTATATTTAATTTTAAATGTTTCAAATGATTTAATTAAATCAATTTGATCTAATAATATTAAATCTTTTAAATATGATTTAATTATAATATCATTAGATGTTTTATTAGGATTATATTTTAAAAATTGTTCTTTATCTCTTAAACATATACAAATTTTATATTGTTTAAATTTATTTTTATATAATTGAAATTTTAAAATTATATTTGGTAAATCTAATTCTTTATATGATAATGTATTTTTTTTATAATTTTTTGAAGTTGTAGCTATTAATATTGAATTATCTTTAGATATTAATGTTAAATCACTAATATCACCATTATCTTTTAATTTTATTAACTCGTTATTATAATAAAATATATCATTAAAATTATTAATTTTTTCAATTTCTTGTAAATTAAAATTACCTTTACAAGTTAAATAATTATCTAACTCTTTAATACATTCTAATTTAGCAAATAATCTTAATAATGATTCTTGAATTTCAATATTCTTAAAATTATAATTTAACAAATTATTTATAGTATTAATTTCATTTAAATAATTATATAAATCTTTAAAAGTTGATAGATTATTCATTAGTTTATGTAATATAATTATACTTTTTTAATTTTCAATTTTAAATCAATGATAGTAAATATAAAAAAATAAGATAAAATTAGGGAATTAATATATTTATGCTAATTCAATATAATCATTAGTTACAACTTCTTTATTATATTTTTTTTAATTAAATAAAATTTTAATAAAAAATTGAATTATTATTTTAATTAAAATTAAAATATCCAATGTTAAATAAAAAGAATATAGAATTATTAGTTATTCAATTAAGTAATAATTATTCTAATATTATTAATATAGATGAATTACAAAAATATAGTATTTTATCATGGGGTAATAATGGAATTGGAGATAGATGGGCAAATAAAATATTTAATTACGGTGTTATTTATTTAAACAAATCTTATAAAATTTATAGTGAAAATATTATAGATAATATTCCAGAATATATATTTAATAATTTTGTAAATGAAAATAAATTTATTAAAAAAGGTATTATTGGAATTTATGTATTTGGTAAGCGAAAAAATAATATTAATCGTTCAATAAATAAAAACATTTATAAAGAAATTATAAATAAATCTTGTGTAATATGTGGAACTATGTCAAATATTATATGTGATCATAAAAATGATTTATATAATAATGATAGAGTATTAGATATAAATACTCAAATAATAAGTGATTTTCAACCATTATGTAATCATTGCAATTTACAAAAAAGACAAATATGTAAACAAGAAAAAAAAGATAATAAAATTTATTCTGCAAAAAATATACAAAGATATCAACAATATAAATTTGAATTTCCTTGGGGAAAAAAAATATTTGATATTAATGATATTACTTGTAAAAAAGATACATATTGGTATGATCCAGTAGAATTTGATTATAAAATATATTGTTATATGCTATATATAATTCCAGTTATAAATGAGATAAAATTTAAAAATAAATAATATAATGATTAAATTAATTCCATAACTTTATCAAAATATTCTTTAGATATTTCACAACCTTTAAATTGTCTTTTTTTTTTTTACAAGCAATCGCCGTAGTACCACCACCTAAAAATGTATCTAAAACGATATCATTTTCATTAGAATGTTTGGATATAAGTTCTTCAAATAAGGGAAGACTTTTTTGTGTTGGGTGAAATCTATTTTTTCAACTTTGTAATGGAAACATATAAATACCATTATCATATTTACTATGAAATGTTGGTTTACTACCTTTAATACCGAGTAATGCTATTTCACGACAATTAGTTAAATAGTTTACATTAGAATTAAGAGGTTGTGGATTAATTTTAATCCATTCTATAAAACGAATTTGTTTAAATTTATATTTTTCCATTATTTCTTTAAGATAACTAATTTTCCATAAATCAAAGAATATAATTAATGTTCCTCCTTGTTTAAGTTTTTGATAATATTCACAAATAAATTTTTCTAATTTTTCCATAGTAAAATCACTATCCCAATTTCCATAATTAGTTCTTACAGAATATTTTTTACCATAAATAGTTCCATATTTCATATATTTTTCTTTATTTAAATCATTTTGAATATTATTATTATTTTTATAATTTATCCATTCTTTTTCAGTTTTTACATATTTAATATCATTTTCTTCATTATGTTTAATTTTATTATAATGAGTATTCATTCCTGTTTCTCTTGAAATAATATATGGCGGATCAGTTAAAATTAAATCAATAGAATTATTTGGAATCGTTAATAGATAATCTAACCCATCTTGATTTTGAATTTCTATATTATTAAATTTTTTATCATTTAGATTAATATTCTCTATATTATTCTCTATATTATTACTAAGCATTATATTATTATATCTTATATATGTTATATATAATATTATATTAAATTATATTATTCAATTTTAAATTAAAATCTATATATTATAATTTAAAAATCATAATGCTATTATTAATATATATATATTGTTATATTAAAGAATAATTATTCATTAATAATTTAAAATTAAATAATTTTATTTAATAAATAATATATATTAATAATGTTATTATTTATTAATATTATATATGATTTTATTATTAAAAAACCAAGTAGTTTTATACAAAGACATTTTATACTATCTTTATTTATAATAATATGTCTTTGTTTTATAATAACTTTTATTATATTTTTAAATGATACAGATATTCAAAATCCAAATTTTAATAGAGATCATACTATTAAAATTATAAATAATAAAAGAATAAAACAATATACATCATCAACATTTACTGATACATTACATTATGTGTTAACAACTTTTTCTACGGTTGGTTATGGCGATATTACGCCAATTTCATCAAATGCCAAAATTTGGACTAATATTATGCAATTGGTAGTTATTATTATAACTTTAAAATTATTTGATTATATAAGTTCTGATGATTCTGTTACTTTACAATATTTAATTAAAAGAATTCAGAATATGTCTTCCGAAATAACTAATTTAGAAAGGGAAAATCTAGAATTAAAACATAATATAGAATATAATCAAATACAACAAAAACCTAGTGTGCAAAAAGCAGTAAATATATTTAAAAAAAGATCTACAATATCTGTGAATAATTAAACTATAAATTAGTTAAATTATTGTAAATTAAAAGATTATTCTAATATTATATTATCTAATACTTTTAATAATAAAAAAATTAATTTAAATGGATATAATAAATTATTTTTTAGGTAAAGTTGTTAATTTATAATTATTTATTTCTTCTCGCAATTCAAATATAAATTTATTATTAACACCTTTTAATTTAATATAATTAAAAATAATATTATGTAAATTTGTAATATGATCTTTCATATTATTATAATCTAAATTATTATCTTGAATTATATAATTATTTTGATTTAAAATATTTAGAAATTCTATTTCTTGATTAATTAATAATTCTTCAAAATTTAATTCAGAATTAATATGTGATGCGGATGATGTAATATAATATTCTTCTTGATCCATTTTTATATAATATAATATATTATTTCAATTTTAAATTTTAATTTTATAATAATATTTTAATTTAATATATTAGTTTAATGTTTTTTATTTTTATATATGAAATTTTAATTAAAAGATTAAAATTATTTCAAAATAATATATCAGATAATAATCTATTAAATAATAAAAACTATAATGATAAAATAGAAACTATAATATATAATAATGAAAATTTAACAGAACGAGAAAAAAAAATAAAAAAATTTTTTGATGATAAATATATAATAGAAATTGTATAATATTTTAATATTGATTATTACAATGTATACATTTATTTTTTTGATCACGTATATTTAAATTAATAAAACATTTAATGTGAAATTTAGCTTCACAACATTTCATTTTAAACATAATATCTGAACAATCATCTCTACAAATTAAACATATTTCTGTATTATTTGATAACATAATTGATACTTTGTCATTAAATATATTCCATTCTTTAATTATCATTTTATAAATTCTATATGATGTTGAATTTAACCAAACTGCTTTTTTATTAATAATATCATTAATTATTTTTTGCAATTTTATATTTTTATCTAAAAATGATAAATTTTGAGTTAATTGTTTTGATATCGCTAATCCATGTTTAGTTAAATATAATCCATTACATTCAAAATCAATATCACCAAAAAATGGATCATCATATGGAGTTTGTGATATAAATATATCTAACTTTATAATAAATAATTTATTATTCATATTTTTTAAAATATTTTTTATTTCTTTGGTATTTAATAATATTGTAGATAAAATATTATATATTTTTGATAAACTTGGTTTAATATATAATGTATATTGTGTTAAATTATCTGCAATATCTGGATTAAAATTTAAAAAATATTGTCGTCCTCTTTTAGTTTTACTTTTAATAATTTTATAATTATTTTTACTTAAAATTTCAATAAAGTGATCCATATTATTATCTGGTAAATAAATATCTAAATCTGATGGTAATAATAATCTATTTAATAATTCTGGATAATATTCTAAATTTGTGTAATTAAGAGTTGCTAATTTTATATTATCTTTATTATTTGGCAAATCATGTATTTTATAATATTCTGTAGCATAATGATTATGTAAAATAGAATCTCGAACATATCCTCCATAAATATATCCATTACAATCATTTAAAACTAATTCGGCAATAAATTTAAAATTTAACCATATGTCTTTATTTATTGATAAATTATTTTTTATATTATTAAATTGAGATGTCGATAAATTAATATTTGTAATATTTGACAAATTTGTAGTAGTTAATATATTAAGGCGATTATTCATATTATATTAATAATTTTATTTAATTCAATTTTAAATTTAAAAATTAATAAAAAATACTTAAATTTGTTTATGTATTAATTTAATAAAAAAAAATCAAATAAATAAATAGTATATGATTATATTTTTTATTTTTTTTCTAATTAAGAAAAAATATATTAATATATATTTATTAAAATGTTTCAATTAATTAAAATTTATTTTTTATTATCAATATTTATTCAATCAACATTAGCAATAAAATTTAAAATTATTAATAAATGTAATTTTCCAATCAATATATATTCACATGAAAATTTTCAATTTAATGATAAATGTTTTTTAAATAGTGATAATGAATGCACTCTTAGTTATAATTATATATCATCAGGTTTAATTAAAACATCCTTAACTGAAATTGCAACTTTATTTGAATTTAGCATTAATGAACAAGGTATTTGGTATGACCTTAGTGTTATACCACCAGGTTCTGGTGATTGTTATAATTATAATGAATGTAGAACTATATCTAATAAAAGTGGATATAATATCCCGGTAAATGTAGAAATTATTAACAAAAATAATCAAAATATTAGAAATAATAATTGTGTTAATTTATCATGTTTAGATGAACAATGTCCAGATGCTTATTTATATCCTTATGATGACATTAAAACAAAATTTTGTACTTTAGATGTAAATTTTAATTTAATATATTGTCCAACTAATCTAAATACTAATATAATTCCTAATATTAATTTAGAAGAAATAAAAAAAAATAATGAATCATATGAAATTAAATGTAATTAAATTAAAATATTTTTATCAAAATTATATACTTCATCTATGATTTCTAAATTTGTTATATTGTGTTTAGTAATTAATTCATGTAATTTTTTAACATGATCTGACATATATTTCATATGTAATTTTTTTTTAAGTCTAGTTCTTTTAGATGCTTCATTAATTTTTAATTGTCTAATTCTAGAATTTTTAATTTTTACTTTATTTGGTTTTATAATATTTAAATTATTATCAATAGAATTTAATGATTGTATTAATTTAATATCTAATTTATTTTGAAAACAAAAATCTAAATTATATTTATCATTCAAATCTTTATTAATATTTTCTATTTCAGATAATGATAATAAAGAATAATTATTCATATTAATATAAATAATTTATTATTATATAATTTTCAATTTTATTTTTTATAAAATAATATAAGTAATTCAGCATTGTAATTAAGTTTATCATTAATACTCATTAATATTTACGACTACTTAATATATTTTTTAATTTATAATGCCAACTCCAATATTATTAGGAGGAAATGAATTACTATTTTATAATAATCAAAATAATTCTATTAAAAAATCTAATATAACTAAAAAAAAAAGTAGTAATGAAAATAATTTAACTAATAATAATTCTACAAATAATAATTTAACTAATAATTCTACTAATATTAGCTATATAGAATTCCAATCAAATACATCTAATTATAAAGATTATAAATATAGTATAATTATGCTTATTATTTTAATATTAATAATTTTATTAGTAATCTTATTTTATGTATTATATTTAGAATATTATAAATTTTCTAAATATAATAAAGACTAATATTTTATTCTTCTACAATTTCTAAACTATTAATTATATTTTTATAATTATTAATTTTATTTTGTAATTCAGCAATAATATTTTTTTTATTTTCTGAAATTGATATTAATTTTTTAATACATCCATATAATGCGGCAATAATTTGATCACTATTCATCGATTTACAGTCAGAATACCCAAAAGCATCTATTTCTTTAACAGAATTTGGAAATACTTGTTGAACATCATCAGCAATCCATCCAATTTTAGTTCGATCATTAACTTCATTAGAATTATATATATTATCCTTCCATTTATATCTTTTTAATGGTAAAGATTTAATTTTATTATAGCATTCATCTAAATCAGCATCTTGAATATTTTGTTTTAATCTAATATCTGAAGAAACTGTCCAAGTAGATGTTGATAATTTATAAGCACTATCACTAGATAATTGTAATTGATAACTTGGAGAACTAGTACCTAAACCAATTCGTCTATTTGAATTATTAATAGTTAATTGTCCAGGATATGCAATTAAACCTGTTTTATATGTAGGATAAGTCATAATTGTAGTAGCGATTTGATTTTCGGTATCTGTATTTGATATAGCACATAATATACCTAAATCTGATGCCCATGTTACACTAGTCCATGAATTAGTAATTGATAAGTTTCTTAATTGCCAATCAATTCCATTAAATGAAGTCATAATTCTTTTTTCTCCTGAATCTGAAATAGCAACTGCTATATTTAATTCATTAATCCAAATAACTTGTCTCCAATTATTATTATTATGAGAATATCTTAATGTCCAATTAATACCATCTTCAGATGTCATTACTCTTCTATAACTATTATTACTATTAGAAACAGCAATAAATGTATTAATATTATTACACCAACAAACAGAAGTCCAATTATTATTAGCTGCTGAAGTTCTACTAGTCCAATTAATACCATCTGGTGAAGTCATTACTCTATCTCCAGTTCCTGTATTTGCAACAGCAACAAATAAAGATAATTCTGGTGACCAACAAATAGAAGTCCAATTATTATCAGCGGCTGAAATTTGACTAGTCCAAATAATACCATCAGGTGATGTCATTACCCTATTTCCAGTACCAGTATTAGCAACTGCTACAAATAATTCTAATTCTAATGACCAACAAATAGAAGTCCAATTATTATCAACTGCAGAAGTTTGACTAATCCATGTAATACTATCAGATGATGTCATAACTCTATTATTAGTGCCAGACGATGAAACTGCTACAAATAAACTCAATGATTCAGATCTGCAGATAGAAGTCCAATTACTATTAATAGCTGAAATTCTACTATTCCAATTATTAACTAAATTTATTTTAGTCCCAATTGATTTAGTATTTTTTTCAACTAATTTATTTAAAGTTAATTTATATTGATTATTTTTATATTCTGTTAATTTACTTGATAAATAACTATTAGAAATAAGAACTGTTGATGATGAATATAATAAAATTATTCTACTTAATGATGGTGACCACATAATATTAGAAAAGTTAAAATTATAAATATTATTAGATTTAATAAACCAATTAATACCATCTGAAGAAAACATAATTTTATTATCAGTACCAGATGATCCAGAACCAGATATTGCTACAAATATATTTAAATTATTTAACCATAAAACATTAGACCATGCGTTTAATACAGGTGTTGTTCTGGTTGTCCAATTAGTAAGATCTGGTGATGTAATAATTCTACTAATTGTTCCACTAATACCAACAGCAACAAATAAATCTAAAGTTGGAGAATAAGTCATTTTACTCCATGACATTGAATTAGTAATTGGTAAACCAACTTCAGTCCATATTATTCCATTAGTAGATAATAAATAACTCGTTGAACTTATTGCAATAAAATAACCTTTTAATGCTCTAATATCATTCCATAATTTATCAACTGCTATTCTAGTAGTCCAATTTATACCATCATTAGATGTAATAACAGAAGTTCCTAAATTAGCTGATCTGCATATTGCTGCAAACATTTCTAACTCTGGGGACCATGTAACTGAAATCCAATTTCCTAAATATGGAACAGTTACATGATTTAATAATATACCATTTGTTGTTGTATAAAAATTAGCAGTCGATCTTCCAGTACTATTACTAGTAATAACAAATAATTCTAATTTTGGTGACCATGCAATTGAAGTTAGTGGATATTCATTATTTGCAATATTTGAATGACTATAAGCAGACCAATTGTATCCATCAGGAGAAATAGCAGTTCTATAATTATTAAAAGTACTTTCAGTAATAGCAACAAATTTATCTAATTCCGGGACCCATATACCATTTGTTAAACTTGTAATATTTGCAATTATAGAAGATCTTGTAAATGTAGTAGCATATTGTATATTAGAAATTAATTTATTATCATATCCAGTTAATGAAGTATTTTTTATTTTAATTATTTTAGATTCTAATGAATTTATATTATTTATTTCTTTATTAGAGTTTGTAATTAATAAATTATTACTAGATGATATACCTTCTTCAAAATCAGTAAATAATGATGTAATTGTTAATGAATTACACGATAAATTATTAATATTATTTATAGATCTATTTGAATCGAGAGTTAATAATTTGGAAGGTCCTGCTAATCCAAATGTAATATTACTTAGACGATTAATATTATTGGCAGATGATGTAATTAATGTTCCATTTAATGCTAAACCACTAGTTGTACCATTATGGTCAGTAATATTTATACTAAAATTAGCAGTATTCATATTAAATCCAATAGAATCACTTCTTAAATTCATATTATAATAAAAAGGTGTATATGGTACAGCAAATGTTATTCCATTATTATGATATTCTAATTGATGAGTGGTAGGGTAACTACCTAAATTAAATGATAATAAACCATTACTTGATAATAAATTATTAGTAACAACATTTGGTGAACTATTTAATAAACTATTAGATGCTGTTAATGTTATAATTCTAGATCTATAAATTTTATTTCCAGTTCCATCATTTGAAATCATAATAAATTGTCCATAGTTTGGACACCAACAAATAGAATTCCAACTATTATTTACTTCTAAATACATAACCTTCCAATCTATACTATTAAATGAATACATTAATCTATTCGATCCTGAACTTGCAACTGCTATAAAAACTCTTAATTCTGATACCCAAATTACACAATTCCAATTATTATCTTCTGGAGATATTCTAGATGTCCAATTAATACCATTAGGTGAAGTCATAATTCTATTTCCTAATCCTGAACTTGCAACAGCTACAAATAATTGTAATTCTGGAGACCAACAAACTGAAGTCCAATTTAAATTAGATGCTGCAGAATATGTTGTCCAATTAATACCATTTGGTGAAGTCATAACTCGATTTGTACCTGTTGAAGAAACAGCTACAAATAATTGCAATTCTGAAGACCAACAAACTGAATTCCAATTATTATTATTAGTTTCTTGTAGAAACCAATTAATACCATCATAAGAAATAGCAACTCTATTAAAATTACCAGAATCACCGACTGTAACAAACATCATTAAATCTTGAGACCAGCAAATAGATTTCCAATTGTTATTATTATATAATCGGAAAACCCAAGATACACCATCATTAATAGAACTACAAATATTACCAGCAAATGATAAATTAGAAGTATTTCCAACACAAATAACTATATCTAATTCTGGAGAATATGCTAATGAATTTCCTCTAAAATATTGTGAAATATTAGAAGTATTCCAAGTAATTCCATTATTTGAATATAATACTTTAAAAATATTAGAATCATTTTCTCCAGTAATTATAAAATTATTTTTAGCCCAAATGATACTATTCCAATTATTTTCAGTAGCTGTACTAATTGGATACCATTGTTTTAATCCGTATTTAATAACTGATTTATTTGGATATATATTTTTAATAATTTTAGATAAATTTAATATTGTATTAGAATAACTTGTTAAAAATGAATAAATATTAGTATCAGTTAAACTAGGAATAGATCTTATTATATTTTCATTATTTTGTGTAGAACTAACAGATATAAAAGTATTTAATGATCCAGACCATGTAATTGACCAAAATTGTTGATTAATATTAGTTAGCCCAGTAACCCATTCAGTACCATTATTCGAATACATATAACTACCAGTAGTATTAGATCTACTATCTTTATTAATAGCGACAAACATATTTAATTCCGGCGACCATATAATACTCCATAAATAAGTAATTGGTGCTGGATATGCTACCCAATTAATTCCATCTGATGATATCATAATAGGATTAATATTACTTGCAGGATTATCTGCAACTGCTACTAATAATTGTAAAGAGGGAGACCATGCAACTCCTTTCCAATTATTTTCCTCAGGAGAAATTCTAGCAGTCCAATTAATTCCATCTAATGATGTCATAATTCTACCTGATGATGATGAACCAGATCCAACACAAATAAATAAACTTAATTCTTCAACCCAGATAGTTTGCCACCATTCAGCTGAAGCTGGTGAAGTTCTAAGTGTCCAATTAATACCATCTGAAGATGTCATTATTGAAGTTGCAATATTGCCTGTATTTTGTGCGGTTGCTACAAATAATCCATTACCCCATGTAATATTAGTCCAATTTACAGCAGCTGGCCCAGTTCTAGAAGTCCAACTAATACCATCAGGAGATGTAAATATATATGGATTACTAAATCGACCATCTCCAACTATTACTAATAAATTTAATGTTGGTGAATAAGCAACACAATTATTAAATAATCCAGTATTTGGTGAAGTTCTACTAGTCCAAGTAATACCATCAGGGGAGGTTAAAATTTTACTACCAGGCCCACCAACTCCAATAAATAAATTTAATTGTGAAATCCAAGTAATATATCTAAATTCATTTGTTACATTTATAGGTGCTGTAGATACTACCCAATTATCTAAATATTTATATGAATCATCATTATTAGATAATAAACAAAACTTTTTTAATGTATGTGACCAACATATAGAAGTTAATTTTTTTCTATTATTAGTATTACTAGGCATCCAGTTAATACCATCAGAAGATATTAAAATTTTAGAATTACTATAATTATTACATATAGCCATTGCTACTCTAAATTCATTAGACCAAACTATATGAGTCCAATCATTAGTAATATTACTAGTTCTAGGAATCCAAATAATACCATCAGTAGAAGTCATAATTCTAGTAGTACCATTATTTCCAATTGCAATATACATTCCAATTTCAGCAGCCCAGCAAATAGATTTCCAATTACTATAACTAGCACCAATTCTATTAGTCCAATTAATACCATCTGGAGATGTCATAACACCATTTAAGTCATTAGCATTACCAACTGCAACTAATAAATTTAAATTTCTAGACCATGTTACCGCATTCCAATTTGGGTTTGTAATCATTCTAAATCCATTTAATGGATTTGTATCTATAGATGATGTTCTAACAAGTATAGGAATATTTCTTTGAGTTGTTGAATTATCACCCAATTGACCAGATGTATTTAATCCCCAAGATACTAAAGTTCCATCAGATAACAAAGCCATCATAGAATAACTTTTAGTGATTGATAATGCAATAGCTGTTGTAATACCAGATACTGTAACTGGAGAAGTTTTTTGAGTTGTGGAATTATCACCTAATTGACCATTACTATTTAAACCCCATGCTTTAATTGTGCCATCTGATAATAATGCATATGTATTTCCATAACTAGCGACTATTTGAATTACATTAGATAATGGATTTGTATCAGATGATGATGTTACGACAGCTACTGGTATTAGAGACATAATATTACTATTAATTCCTAATTGCCCGGAACCATTATCTCCCCAAGTTCTTATAGTTCCATCTGATAATAATGCTACAGAATGAGAGTTACCTGCCGATATAGCAATTGCATTATTTATACCTAATACTGAAACAGGACTATTTTTTTGTACTCCTGTATTATCTCCTAATTGGCCACTACTATTTGATCCCCATGATTTAATAGTTCCATTTGCTAATAATGCCAAACAATGATTTTGACCAGCAGATATCGAAATTGCATTATTAATATTTAATACTGTAACTGGACTATTTCTTTGAGTTGTTGTATTATCACCTAATTGACCATTAGTATTAATTCCCCATGATTTAATTGTTCCATCAGTTAACAAAGCAATACAATAATTTAATCCACAATCTATCATATATACATTTTTTAATGGACTTGAATCAGATGATGAATTTCTAACAAATACGGGTAATGAACTAGAAGTTGTGTTGTTAATTCCTAATTGTCCATTAGTGTTTGTACCCCATGATTTTAATAATCCATTAGCTAATAATGCAATACCAAAACCATTTCCACTAGTTACTTTAATAGCATTAGTAACATTAGATAATGTACTAGGTGCATTACTATAACCAGATCCCCATACTTTTATGGTTCCATCATTCATTACTATATAACTAGTTCCAGATGTAGATGTTATCATTGTTCCATCTGCTATATTAGATGTAGAAGATGTTCTAATTGTCCAATTAATACCATTTGGTGAAGTCATTACTTTATTATTAGTTCCAGAATTAGCAACAGCAACAAATAATGATAATTCTGATGCCCAACATACTGAAGACCAATTATTATCTATAGGAGTTGTTTGTAATGTCCATATAATACCATCTGGTGAAGTCATTACACGATTACCAGTTCCAGATGAAGCTACTGCAACTAATAATATTAATTGTCTTGACCAACAAATAGAAGTCCAATTATAATCGGCAGGAGTTATTTGACTGGTCCAAGTAATTCCATCATATGATGTCATTACTCTATTACCAGTTCCTGTATTTGAAATTGCAACAAATAAATTTAATGTATCTGCCCAACAAGATGAAACCCAGTTATTAGAATTATTAATAGTAGTAGAAGTAAATGTATTACAAAATCCTTCATAATCTTTTTCTACATTTAAATTAGCATTACTAATAGATAATTTATTAGTAGAAATACTATTGATATTAGAAATATTTCTTGAACTATCTAATACAACAGCTTTTGAATTAGCAACAGTACCTGGATTAATATTATTTAAAATTTGATTAGATTGACCAGAATTTCCACCTAATTGTGCACCATTAATAATAATATTAGAACAAGATAGTGTATTGATATTAGAAATATTTTTAGAACTATCTAATACTAATGGTTTATTACTAGTTGCAATACCAGGAGTTATATTACTAGTTTTATTTAATTCTTCAGCAGAAGCTGTAACACTTACATTATTTAATGTTAATGATGTAGCATTAGTAGAAAAAATACTATAAGAACTTGCTAATGATGAATTTGTAGTAACGGTTTGAGATGTACCTAAATTTAAATTTTTTTTAACTATACGACCAGAATTATCTTTTTGAACTGAAAATGACATTATTTATAGTATAATTCTGTATGATATTCTTAGTATATTAGACAATTCTGTTTATAAATTTAATATATATAATAATAAATATAATAGCAAATAAAAATAATAATAATTAATAAAAAAAATAAATTATAAAAACTAATTTTATTCTAATCTATAATTTTATTATAAACTAAAAATTTTATTCTAAGGATATATCTAATTGATTAATATAATTTTGTAATGAATCTAATTCATTATTTAATGATTGAATAGTATTTTTTTGCTCTTCATATTCGTTTAATAATTTTTTTGCAGTTCCAAATAAAGATGCTATAATTTGATCAGAGTCTAATGATTTACAATCATTAAAGTTATATGCAGATACTATTTTAACAGCTTTTGGAAATATTTCTTCAACTTCATTAGCAATCCATCCTAATTGAGTTCTATCTTCTTCACTTGGTATTTCATTATTATATAATTCATCTTTCCATGTATATTTAACTAATCTTAATTTTTTAATATTATCATAACATAAATCTAAATTAGCATCTTCTATATTTTCTTTTAATCTCATATCTGAAGATACACTCCAATATGCAGTAGATGGTTTTGCTGCTGAATCATTAGATAATTCTAATTGATAATTTGGAGAATATATACCACCTATTCCAACTCTACCATTTGAATGATTAATATTTAAAGTAGCAGGGGCTACTATATAGGATGATTTTGGATAAGGTAAACTAATTGTACTTGTTAATACTCTATCTGTAGTACCTGTATTAGATATAGCAACTGCCATATTATATCCAGAAGACCAGCAAACAGAAGTCCAATTATTATCAACTGCTGAAGTTCTATTTATCCAATTAATACCATTAGATGAAGTCATAATTCTATCTCCAGTACCTGATGTTGCAACTGCTATAAATGAATTTATTTCTGGAGCCCAGCAAATTGAAGACCAATTATTATCAGATGCCGATGTTCTAGAAGTCCAAGTAATACCATCTGGGGAAGTCATAACTCTATCTCCAGTACCTGTATTAGCAACTGCTACAAATAGTCCCAATTCTAATGACCAACAAATAGAAGTCCAATTATTATCAACTGCCGAAGTTTGACTACTCCATGTAATACTATCAGATGATGTCATAACTCTATCTCCAGTACCTGATGAAGCAACTGCTACAAACATTTCTAAATCAGAAGACCAACAAATAGAAGTCCAATCATTATCAATAGGATTAGATCTTAATTCCCAATTAGTACCATTAGAAGAAGTCATAATTCTATTACTAGTTCCCGAATTAGCAACTGCTACAAATAATCCTAAATCTGTACTCCAACAAACAGAAGTCCAATTATTATCAACAGCAGATGTTCTAGAAGTCCAAGTAATAGCATCAGATGAAGTCATAACTCGATTACCAGTTCCTGAATTAGAAACTGCCACAAATAATCCTAATTCTTGTGAATAACAAATAGAAGTCCAATTATTATCAGATGATGATGTTCTAGAAGTCCAAGTAATAGAATCAGATGAAGTCATAACTCTATTACCAGAACCTGTATTAGAAACGGCTACAAATAAATTTTTATCAAAACTATAACAAATAGATGACCAATTATTATTATTAGCTGAAGTTCGATTAATCCAAGTAGAAATACTTTCGATACTAGCAGATGATGAATATGAATTAACTAAATTATTAAGACTAGATAAATTATGATTAATATTTGGTGTATTAAAAGTATTAAGTGTCATAAATGGTTGGATAGGTGCTAAATATGTATTTTCACCATAAGCTACTAATGTTTCAATAGAATCGGCCCAACATAAAGCACTATATCTTTCATGAAGACTATTAACAACATAATATTTAGTCCAATTAATTCCATCAGATGATTCAAATATTCTAGAAAAATTATTATTTGGATTAATAGCATATAATTTATTAAATTTATTAATCCAAATAGGTGGTCTAGTAATATTATAAAATCCAATATTAGCAGATTTTGATGTAGATACAATTGTTGATCGTGTATTCCAATTTAATCCATCTATTGATGTATAATAAGTAGAACTATTTGCAATACCAAAATACATAAATAAATTTAATTGACTAACCCATGTAATAATAGGACTCATATTTGTATTAATATTTGTTATACCATCTGCAAGCATAGTTTGTTCTATCCAAGTATTACCATTATTAGAAGTAAAATAAATAGTTGGACTTGATTGAGTAGCAATAATTGCTAAATTTAATGAAGCAGACCATTCTATATAAGAATTATTTCTACTAGATGGCATTGTAATTGATGACCAAGTATTTCCATCTGTAGATTTAATAACTTGTCCACTATTACCAACTGCAATAAACATATTTAATTCATTAATCCAAATAATATAATTCCAAGTTGTTGAATTAGGTACAGTTACTGAAGTCCAATTAATTCCATCAGTAGATTTATAAAATTTATTACTATTGCTAATTGCAATTAATAAAGATAATGTAGAAGACCAACATACTTTTTTAAATATTGCAGATATTGTATTATCAATAAATCCATAATTCCAAATAAATCCATCTGAAGAATATGCTAATTGTTTTGTATAACTAGTTCCACGAGATGATACTCCAATAAATAAATTTAATTCATTAACATAAATTATATCCCATGATAAATCATATGTAGAATCTCTTAATGTCCAAGAATATCCATTAGTTGATGTTGCAATTTTATTATAAGCATATGAATTACTTAATCCATCTCCATTAGAACCGGCTACTATAATATTTAATGAAGAAGAATATGCAAAACATTTAAAATTTAAATTTACATTAGTTGTATCTTGTATAGTCCAAGTAATTCCATCTGGTGATGTCATAATTCTATTATTTGTTCCGGAATTGCTGCCAGCAATAAATAAATTATTAGCATAAATTATAGATTGCCAACTATTATCGGCAGCTGATGTTCGAACAGTCCAATTAATACCATCAGGTGATGTCATAACTCTATTTCCAGTTCCTGTTGATGAAACTGCAACAAATAAACCATTACCATAAGTTACTGCATTCCAATCATTGCTATTTGGAGTAGTTCTTATTGTCCATGTTATACCATTTGTAGATGTCATTACTCGATTAGTAGTACCACTATTAGAAACAGAAACTAATATATTATTACCCCAGGCTAAAGAATTCCAATTATTATCAGCAGCAGATGTTCTATTTGTCCAAGTAATACCATCAGGTGAAGTCATAACTCTATTTCCAGTTCCTGAATTTGCAACAGCAATAAATAAATTTAATGTATCTGCCCATATTAATGAAGTCCAATTATTTATAATTGTAGTAGTTCTTGAACTTATCCAATTTTTTCCATCTAATGAATAACCAAATCGAAGATAACCATCAGAAATAACTACAAATCGTAATAATGTCGATGACCATGCTATATATAATTTAGAATTAGAATGATTAAAAGAAATAGTAGATTGCCAATTAATTCCATCATAAGAATAATTAATACTATAATTGTTTATAGTTTTATCACCTTGTGCATTTTCCCATGTTACCCCAACACCAACAAATATCCCTAATTCTGGAGACCATGCTATATCAGACATATTTAAATTACTTGGATTTAACATACTATTTTTAGTTTGTCCAAAATAATAATTATTTAAATCAAAATTATCTTTATTTAACTGATGTTCAATAGAATTAATTTTATTAATTTTAATATTATTAGTATTAATTTTATTTAATGTTCCAATATTTTTATTTGAATCTAATACTAGTAATTTTGATGATGATACAGTACCTGGAGTTATAGAACTTAAATATGTATTATTATTATCTGATGAATTTAATATTAAATTATTATTAATTAATAATTTTTTTACAGAAATATTATTAATATTACTAATATTCCTTGAACTATCAGATACTAATACTTTTGATGCAGATGCCATTCCCTCAATTGAATCTAATTTATTTAAATCATTAGCTGTAACAGGCAATATAGAATCATTAAAGCTTAAACCAAAAGTTAATCCATTGTGATTTACAATATTAGTAATTTTATTAGAACTATTATTTGTAATATTAATTTGATGAATACTATTTCCATTTGAAGTAAAATCAACAGAATTTATTAGAGATTTATTATTAGTTAATCTTAATAAATTATTATTAGAATCTGCATTAATTGATAAATAATTTTGACTTAATGTACCACCTATAGTTAAAGAATTATTAGTAAATCCAATTTGTCTATTAGAAATTGTTGGAAGTGTTGATAATAATGAATCTGTTCCTATATTACTATATAATATATTATTTGTATTATTAGTTGATATTCCAATAAATCGACTTAATAAATCAGACCAACAAATAGAAGTCCAATTATTATCAATAGATAAATTTTTATTATACCAAGTTGTTCCATTATTAGATATCATAATTCTATTAGAACCAGAATTAGCAAGAGCAACAAATACTTTCATTTCATCAGACCAGCAAATAGAAGTCCAATTATTATTAGCATAATTAGTAGTATTAATAAGATTTAATTTAATACTTTGTAATACATTATTAACTGTTGCATCAAATTGTACAAACCCCGGAGTATTCCTACTAGTTATTGAATTATTACCTAATTGACCAACATTATTATAACCCCAAGACATTAATCTAGAATTGGATAATAAAGCTAAAGAATATTCATTACCAGCAGATATTGCAACTGCTGTTGATATATCTGATACACTAACTGGAGTTAAACTATTAGTATTAGTAGTATTGCCTAATTGACCATTATTGTTTGAACCCCATGCTTTAATAGTTCCATCAGATAATAAAGCTAATGAATGAGTATATCCAGCAGAAATTGCAACTGCATTTGCTATACCTGATACTAAAACTGGCTCATTTCTTTGTATTATAGTTCCATCACCTAATTGACCAGAAGTATTTAATCCCCATGCCATAATTGTACCATTATTTAATAATGCTAATGAATGATTAGCACCGGCTGATATGTCAATAACATTAGATAAATTATTTACAGTAACTGGACTATTTTCTTGTGATGTTGAATTATTACCTAATTGACCATTCGTATTTAAACCCCAAGATTTAACAGTTCCATCCGATAATAAAGCTAAAGAATGATATCCTCCATTTTTAGTAGATATACCAACTACATTATTTAAAGTTGAAATAGTTATAGGAGTTTCTCTAAGTGTTGTAGTTCCATCACCTAATTGTCCATTAGTATTTGTGCCCCATGCTTTTACAGTTCCATCAGATAATAAAGATAATATATGCATTTCACCTATAGCAATATCAGTTGCATTTGTAATATCTAATATATCAACAACTCCTGAGTAAGAATTTCCTTTAGTTGTAATAGCATTTGCAATACCTAAGTCACCATTACTGTTTAAACCTCTAGTTTGAATTTTTCCATTAGATAATAATGCAACAGTAATATTATTATTAGATAGAACTTTAATAACATTATTCCAATAACCACTAGCTGTTTTTATATTATCAGGTAAAAATGGTAGATTATGACTGGTAGATCCAGTATTGCCTAATTTAGTATTACTATTATTACCCCATGCTCTAATTGTATTATCTGAAATAATTGCAAAAGATGTATTATTACAAGCGCTAATTGAATTCATGGAAATTGATGAAATTTGATTTGGTTTATATGTAATAGTAGTTGACCAATTAATACCATCATTAGAAGTCATAATTCTATTACCAGTTCCTGATGATGAAACTGCTACAAATAATCCATAATAATATGACCAACAAACAGAAGTCCAATTATTATTAGCCGCCGAATTTCTACTAGTCCAAGTAATACCATTAGAGGAAGTCATAACTCTATCATCAATACCAGAAGAAGCAACAGCTACAAATAAACTCAATTCTGGTGACCAACATACTGATCTCCAATTATTATCAGTTGTAGATGTTCTACTTATCCAATTAATACCATTAGATGAAGTCATTACTCGATTTCCTGTACCAGAAGATGCAACTGCAACAAATAAACTTAATTCTGGTGACCAACAAATAGAAGTCCAATCATTATCAGTTGCAGATAATCTACTTGTCCAATTAATACCATCTGGTGAAGTCATTACTCTATTACCAGTACCAGAAGATGCAACTGCAACAAATAAATCTAATTCTGATGCCCAACAAATAGAAGTCCAATTATTATCAGTCGCGGATATTTGTGAAATCCATGTAGTTCCATCTGATGAAGTCATTACTCGATTTCCACTACCAGTTTTAGAAACAGCGACTAATAAAGCTAAATCTGTTGAATAGCAAATAGATGTCCATTCATTATTAATATTAGAATGAGTATTATACCAAGTATCATATAAATTATTTTCATTATCATTATTATAATTAGTTAAATTAGTTAAATTATGATTACTATTTACTGAAAATTCATTATATTGAAAATTATTTAATGTAACTATTTTATTATTATTACTAGCAACAAATGTATATAATTCTTCTGACCAACAAATAGTTCTACAACCACTACCTCCATCAGTAGTAGTTATTGTTTTCCAATTATTACCATCTGGAGAAATCATTAAGGTATCATTATTAGATATACCTACGGCTAAAAATAAACCTAATCCTTTAGCCCAACATATAGATTGCCAATTATTATTATTAACAGATCTATAATTCCAATTAATACCATCTTTAGATATAATAACTCTATCTGATGATACCGCAGCAAATAAATATAATTCAGAAGACCAACATACACTTGTAAATGTCATAGAACTAGCACTACCTATAATAGAATTTCTAGCTGTCCAGTTAATTCCATCATATGAATACATAATATTTGTAGTATTATTAGTATTACCAACAGCAACAAATAATAATAATTCTGGTGACCAACATACAGATGTCCATGTATTAGTAACTCCAGTTCTTAAAGTCCAATTAATACCATCTGGAGATGTTATTACTCTTTGATTAGTTGTACCATTACCAACAGCAACAAATAATGATAATTCCGGACTCCAACAAACTGATTGCCAAGAAGTTGAATTTCCAGTAGATAATGATCTTAACATCCAATTTTTACCATCGTTAGAAGTTAAAATATTATTAGTTGTTGAATTAGAAACTGCTACTAATAAATTTAATTGTGATGACCATGCAATACTTTGAATATTTGTAGTAATTTCTGTAAAATATCTAGTCCAAATATTAGTATCTGAAGATAATAAAATATAACCAGTACCAGCACCCATAATAAAAGTATTAAGTTCTTTAACCCATATACTTGAAAATGTGGTTGAATCAAAAGTATTACCAACAATTTTACTAATAAATTTAGTACTTGAATTAATAATATTAAAATATGATTTTCCAGAATTTGCTAAAGTTAAATTTTCATTAAAAGTTTGACTACTTATTATACTACTTTCAATAGGAGAAACACTAGAGCTTATTATAAATTTTTGTATACTAGAAGCCCAAACTATTGAATCTAGATTAAGTGAACTAGTATAAGAAGAAATATACCATTCAGTACCATTTTCTGAAAACATAATTCTATTAGTTCCCGATGAAGCTACGGCAACTAATAATTGCAATTCTTTAGAATAGGTTATAGATGACCAATTATTATTTACTGGAGATAATCTAGTAGTCCATGTAATTGAGTCTGGAGAGGTAATTATTCTATTATCTGTTCCAGAAGTTGCAACTGCTACAAATAAATTAAGATTTGGTGCCCAACATATAGAACTCCAATTATTATCAACTGTACTATTTCTTCCAATCCATGTAGTTCCATCTACTGATGTCATAACTCTATTTCCAGTGCCGGTATTAGAAACTGCTACAAATAATGATAATTGAGAACTCCAGCATATAGATTGCCATTCATTTAAATTAATTGCAATTCTGGCTGTCCAATTAATACCATCTGGTGAAGTCATTACTCTATTACTTCTAGTAGTTCCGACAGCTGTAAATAAAGATAAACTTGGAGACCAGCAAATAGAAGTCCAATTAGATCTAATATTTGGATTAACTGTAATCCAATCAATTCCATTTGAAGAATACATAACATTGTCAAAAAATGGTTCTGGATTATATTCTAGATTCATAATTTGAACTGATGTTGCTATACTCATTCCTGAATCTGAGTTACCAACTCTTTTAACTACCATTCTATAATAAGAATAAGAAGTTGTAGGATTAGTAATATTAAATGTAACAGTAGGACCATTATCTGAAGGCCAATCATTTTTATTAGTTTCAGTGAATAATAAATTCCATGTAGAACCATTATTACTACCTAATATAACAAAAGATCTAGGACTTCTTTCATTAGCAAATTGTTGTCTTGGAGTAATAGTAAATCTAGTTAATAAAAATGCCGAACTTGCTTGTAATTGAATCCATTCACCTGAATGGACTGTATTAGTACTATCAGTTGTTGTTATTGAACCAGTATATAAACCAGTAGTTGCAGAATATTTAGTAGGAGATTCCGTAGTATGCCAACCAGTCGTAATTGATGTATCAAAAGCTTTCCAAGCTTCCCAATTAGTTAAATTTGAACTCGCACTTGCAATTAACCCATTACTAGAACTAGCTGTCATTCCACCATATTCTATATAAGGACTAGATGCAACTGCAACAAATTTACCTATTTCTGGAGCCCAACATACAGAAGACCAATTGCTATCAACAGGTGTAGTTCTATAAGTCCAATTAATACCATCTGATGATGTTAATACACGATTTCCACTACCAGTTGATGTAACCGCAACTAATAAACCTAATTCTTCTGACCAACATACTGATGTAATATTATTTACATAAGTAGTTATACTATTATTCCAAGTTAAAGGATATATTTTTTTTTTTAATATAGAATTAGAAGATGTTAAAATTATATTATCAGACACATTTACTCTATTTAAAGATAATTTATTAATAGTTTCAATATTTCTATTATTATCTGTAACTATTGCTTTACTATTTTGTATCTTACCTGGTATTATTTTTTGTAAATAAGGACTATTACTTTCGCTAACAGTATTAGTAGTATTACTAGGTATAATATTATTTCCATTTATAATTAAAGAATTACAAGAAATATTATTAATATTACTAATATCTAAATTATTATCAGGAATAACTACTTTATTAGCAGTTGCTGATCCAACTATTGCATCATCAATATAATTTAATTGATCTCCACTAGTTGTAACTGTACTTCCATTTAATGTTAATGCTGATAAATTTAAATTAGTATTATTTAATGTAAAAGCATTATTATTAATTTTTGGAGTTGCTGTAAAATTAACAGTTTTTTTTATTACCTTATTATTAACACCTCTGTTAAAATTAAATGATGACATATTTTTATTAATTTAGAATATAATATTAATATATTATTAAAATGTAATTTTTATGAATGTAATAAGTTATATAATATTAAATAAAAAAAAAGACCATTATAA
>JACCEB011077144.1_pt1 | contig 29046 bp, 26 predicted proteins | sample 7454761 | NCBI WGS metagenome assembly JACCEB01 (sample SAMN15323454, study PRJNA562643) | freshwater metagenome | isolation source: river surface water | place: USA:Blue River Watershed | collected 2017-08-18
GAGCAGTGCCTCAACAGCGAGCACTGCGATGATGCCGACGGTGGTGATGATTCCGACAGCGGCCGCGGCGCGAAGCGCAAACTCAATGGCCCGTTCTGCCGGTCGCGATCGTGGCAACGCGATGAAGCCCATCTCACCCTTTCCGTGTGCCTTCGTGCTCCTGCCCTGGAATAGTAGCGGCGCCCAGGGGCCGCTGGACCCCTGGGCGCATTGGCGGAGGGAACCGCCTCTTCTCTTTACGTTCTCGCTTCTACGTGCCTACTTGAGTGCCGCTTCGAGCGTCGCCTTCGCTGCGCTCAGATCGGCATCGTTCAGCCCGATATATCCGACTGCCTCTGAGAGCTCATTGGTGTTCTCGAGGAAGAATCGGAAGAACGCCGCCACCTCTGGGCGCGCAAGTGCCGCAACGGACGGATAGACAAAGAGCGGTCGGCCGAGTGGGGCGTAGGTGCCGTCGTTCGCAGCCTCAGCGGATGGCATCGTGCAGCCCGCACCGCCGTCCACGGGAACAGCCTTCACCTTCCCTGCGTTCTCGGTGACATACGCAAGACCGAAATAGCCCATGGCGTACTTCGATCCACTAATCCCCTGGACGAGCGTGTTGTCATCCTCTGATGCGGTGTAGTCCGAGCGTGAGGCCTTTGCCTCTCCGTTGATTACCTCGGTGAAGTAATCAAATGTTCCTGAATCTGCACCTGGTCCGTAGAGTTCAATCTCTTCAGCGGGCCATCCCGCGCGAACGTCCGCCCACGTGGTGACGGTTGAGTCTGGACCCCAGATTGCGTTCAGCTCGGCAACGCTGAGGCAGTCGACAAAGTCATTCTCTGGATTGACAACTACTGCGAGCGCATCAAGCGCAACTTTCAACTCGATGTACTCCACGCCGTTAGTTGTGCAGAGCTCATCTTCTGATTCAGCACCCGTCTTGATTGGGCGCGATGCATTGTTCGCATCGGTCTCGCCCGCACAGAACTTCTTGAAGCCACCGCCTGTTCCGGAGAAGGCCACCGTTACCTGTACGCCGCTATTCGCGTTCTGAAACTCTTCAGCAACGGCCTCGGTGATTGGGTACACGGTGCTTGAGCCATCGATGGCGATCTCACCGCTGAGACCGTCTGCTGATGGGCTCTCGGATGATCCGCCACATGCGGCTACGAAGACTGCGATCAGCGCAGCGGCTCCGAGACGCTTCATTCGGTTCTTCATCGTCACTCCTACCTGTTGGCGAGGCGCCCCTGGCTCGCCGTGATCTGCGGGCGCGTGCTCATCCTCTGTGGGACGTGTGAACAGCCTGCTACCGCCAGGTAAACGCCGCGTTAATTTATGTCCGCTGACGGCGATCACGAGGCGGACTGGAGCGGATCGCCCCCCACTCGGCCACGAGGACGGCAATCAGGATGAGGGCCCCACCGAGGAGCTGAACGGCGGTGAGTCGCTCGCCAAAGATGAGCCCCGCCGCCACGATCGTGAAGATCGGCTCCACGGTGCTGACGAGGGCGGCTCGGGCGGCGCCGAGTCGCTGGGCCCCTGCGTAGAAGGCGCCGATCGGCACGATGCCAGCGATCGTGGCGACTCCGAGGATTGGGAGCAGCGCGTCATCCGGGATAGGCGTTGGCAGAAGGTCCCGCCCAGCGAACAGACGAAGAGCGAAGACGCCGAGCGCCGTGCCAGCCAGGCTGAGCGGTACCGCAGCGAGTGGCGGGATCCCACCACCGCGACTTGATCCCGTGCCGCTCTTCGACTCTCCGCCAAGACGGGCGGCAAGGATGATGTAACCGCTGTAGATGATGGGCGAGGCAACTCCGAGTACCAGGCCGATGAGCGCTGGCTCCTTTCCGGCAGAGATCCCGCCGACACCGAGAGCCACGCCGGTCGTGGCAATCCCGAGTGCAACCCACGGACGAGCGCCAGACGGTGCGTGTGCAAAGAAGATGGAGAGGACGGCCACGATCGCTGGGTACGCGTAGGTCATCAGTCCAGCGAGTGATGCGTCAATCCAGATCAGGCTCGCAAAGTACGTGGAGGCGTTCCCCACGAAAAGCGCGCCGATTGCGAGCGCCGTCAGCGCGCGTCGCAGCGAGAGCGAACGGAGTGCTGCGCGTCCAGCGGGGAGTGCGAGCACGACGAGGCCAAGGATGAGCGCGGCGAGAAAGTGGCGCCAGGCGAGGAGGTCGAGCCAATCGAATCCGGTTGGATAGATCCACTTTGCAAAGAGTGGCCCCGAGCCATAGCCAAACGCGGAAACCGCGACGAGGAGAATCCAGGGAAGTCGTGATCCGCGCATCTGCGCAGGATACGCGTCCGCAAAGGGGAGAAGCAGATAGAGTGCGCAGATGCCGCCCATCGCCATTGCACTCCTCCTTGGATCCGCGATGAGTCACGCTGCGTGGAACATCCGGCTCAAGGGCTCGAGGGACCCTGAGCAGGCAGCCGCAACCGCGGTTATCCCACCGGGCATCGCCGTCGGTGCAGCGCTAACGCTGGCATGGGCGGCAGGACTTGTTCAGCTCCCACTTGAGGTACTTCTTCTTGGCGTTGCAGCGGGTGCTGCAGAACTCGCCTACTTTTTGACGCTAGCGCGGGCCTATGGCGGCGCACCGATCTCTGTCATCTACCCGCTCGTTCGAGGAGTCAATCCCCTAGTCGCAATCTTCATCGGAATCGCCTTACTTGGAGAAACGCTGCATGGGAGTCAACCGTACGGCGTCGCGCTTGTCGTCATTGGGCTGTTCATCATTCAACCCCCGTTCCGCACAGGCGCCGCTGGCGCCGCGCCACGTGCGATCGCATTCGCTGTCACCGCAGGTATCTTCTCGGCCATCGGTTCGGCAATCGAACGTAGTGGCGTGCTCGCCTCTGATCCGCTGACGTTCCTCTCCTTAACATGGGGTGTCACCGGACTTCTCTATCTCGTGGTTGCAGTGCGACGCACGAACACGCAACGTCCTACGGCGAGCCTTGTGCTGACAGGTGCACTCATCATCTTTGGACACCTTCTCGTGATGGGCGCACTTGCCGTTGCACCGCTCTCCATTGTGGTGCCACTGCGTGAATCTGCCATCCTCCTTGTAAGTGGCTGGGGCCTCCTGCGATTTCGTGATGCTGCAGGTCGTCGCGCCGCGTTACTGCGCGCGGCGGGAGCGCTCGTGATTCTGCTCGGTGCGATCCTGATCGCGCTCGGTTAACATCTGAAGATGCCTGCAACACGTTCTACCGGAGGTGGCGCACGCCTCACTACAGCCTCTCCGCTCGCGATTGCGCTCGGAATGCTCGCCATCTACATCGTCTGGGGCACCACATACCTTGCGATCCGCGTGGTCGTTGATCCTTCCGCGGGCAGCGCAATTCCTCCGTTCACGATGGTCGCACTTCGTTTCGCCCTTGCTGGCGCGGTGATGCTGGCGATCGTTGCCGTTGTCGCGCGGCCTGCGCTGCGCGCCCTGACGCGTGCACAGATTCGCGACCAGGTGATCGTTGGCCTTGCACTGAACGTTGGCGGGCTTGGGGTCACCTCGTTTGGCGAGCAGACCATTCCATCGGGGATCACCGCGCTGTTGATCGCGCTCCTCCCAATCTGGGTGGCCGTGATTGGTCGCGTGATCTACAAGGATCGAATTGCGCCGCTCACCCTACTCGGCATCGTGATCGGCATCGTTGGGGTTGCAATCCTAGTATCGCCGCGCACTGACGGCGCTGGGCTCGATCCCCTGGGACTCGCCTGCATTCTGCTCAGCCCCCTCAGTTGGGGTGGCGGATCGATCTGGAGTCAACGCCGAGCTGCGACGCCGCCCGATCAGCGCGTTGCAGTCACGATCCAGATGCTTGCGGGGAGCCTTGGTGGTGCGGTCGTCGCCGTGCTGCTCGGCGAGCCAGCGAAGATCCAGCCTGCCACCATCGGACCAGACGTCCTCTTCGCGCTCTTCTATTTGACGACGGTGGGGAGCCTCTTCGCCTACAACGTCTACACGTGGCTCCTTCGCGTTGCACCGTTCGGACTCGTCTCGACCTATGCCTATGTCAACCCAGTGGTTGCGGTCATCGCTGGCGGCCTCATCCTCGCTGAACCAATCTCGGCACAGATCGTGCTCGGTGGTGGGATCGTCGTCGCGGGGGTAGCCCTGATGGTGACCGCGCGAAGTCGCACAATCAAGGCGGGTGGCACGGCGCACTGAGGCTAGGATGCTCGAATGGATGGAGCGAAGCGACGTGCATTCACCGAGCGAGTGATTGCGGCGGGCCGCGCCAAGGGAGTCACCGTACGACCGCACCCGATGGCGGAGAGCACCGCCACAGCCGCACAGGCAGCCGCTGCCCTCGGCGTCCAGGTTGGGCAGATCGTCAAGAGCCTCGTCTTTACCATTCAGGGATCGCAGGTGACGCGCGGCGCTCTCTGCCTCGTCTCAGGAGCTGATCGCGTCGACCTCGCAGCACTCGGCCGCGCCCTTGATCTGTCTGACAGCGAGCAGGTGCGCCGCGCGACGGCGGATGAGGCACGCGATTTCACGGGCTTTGTCATTGGTGGCATCCCTCCTTTTGGGCACGCGCCAGCTCCCGAACATGAGCCACCGATCATTCTCGCCGACGGCGGACTCGCCGCGCGAGGTGAACTCTGGGCCGCTTGCGGCACACACCTTGATGTCTTCCCGATCAGTTTTGATGAGCTGATTCGCGCCGCAGGGGCCCGCGTCGTTTCGGTGAGCGAGCAGACCACATGAGCGGCAGAGCGGCACCGGCAGCAAAGATCACGCGCGCCGCTGCACGAAGATTTCTTGCAGAGCGACACATGCTCCTTCCGCCGCGATCGCTTCCCGCGGGGCGTGGCTCGGTGCTCGCTCTCGTGGAGCGGCTCGGCTCACTACAGTTCGATCCGGTTGATCTTGCTGGACGAAGTCACGAGATCGTCTGCCATGCGCGCATTGACGGGTTTGAGCCACGTTGGGTTGACGAGCTCCTCTATGCATCGGTGCCGGCGAAACGCGCGCTCATTGAGCAGTACAACGGCGTGCTCGTGATCGTTCCAACAAACGAGCTTCCCTACTATCGTCGCCCCGCAGATCGCCGTCGTGAACGCTTCTGGAGTGATGGCACCTACAAGAAGTTGAAGCCGTGGGCGGAGACGATAATGTCGCGCATCACCAGTGAGGGTGCGCTGAGCGCTGCTGATTTCGGTCCGTCAAAGCTTGTCGACTGGTCGTGGGGTCCAACTCCCGCCTACCGTGCAGCACTTGAAATGCTCGCTAACTCAGGTGAGCTCTACCTTGCGCGACGCGAAGGTTCTATTCGCTGGTTCGACCTCCCCGAACGACTCCTCCCTCGCAACGTGCTGGAGCGGCGCGTCAGCGAGGAGGAGCAGATCGAACACACCTTCCTCGCACGACACCGTGACCTCGGCCTCGCCTCGGCGAACGGCGTCTGGGTGCAGAACGATTGGCCACTCAAGCGAAAGGAGTTGGTGCGTCGACTCACCGAACGAAACACACTCCACGAGATTGAGATTGAGGGGCTCAACGGCGTCTGGCGCATCCCAGGCGCGGAGCGCTTCGCCCTAGAGGCCGCAGTGCGTGCGACCGCCGGGACGCGAACGGCGGCGGCAGACCCAAACGCAGTGACGCTCCTCTCGCCGCTTGATCCACTGGTCCATGACCGTAAACGACTTGAGGCGCTCTACAACTTTCACTATCGCTGGGAGATCTACACCCCTGAGCGAAAGCGAGAGTTCGGCCCTTACACGCTCCCGATCCATGCGGGTGACAGTTTTGTTGGGCGGATCCAACTACGACGCGAGAAGAGCGAGAAGCGGGCTGCTGGAGCGGCGCTGGTGATTGACGGACTCTGGTGGGAGCGCGGAGCCAAACCGCGCAACCATCTCGACGGGCTGACCCGCGCGATTCGCGCGCACCAACGGCTTCTTGGCCTGAGCGCCGGTCGGATGCCGCTCGAACTCGCCGAGCGGAGCGACGGGAGGGCGCTCTTCAAGCGGTTGAAACGATCCGATCTTGCCGTCCGTCGCGTTACCGAAGAGGCGGCGCTTGTAAAGGAAGCAGCGAACGTGCAGGAACGCTAGACGCCGAGGTACGCCTCTTTCACCTTCGGGTTGCTCGCAAGCTTCTTGCAGTCATCTTCGAGCGTGACCTCGCCAATTTGCAGGATGTAGCCGCGGTTCGCAATGCCGAGCGCCATCATGGCGTTCTGCTCCACGAGCAGCACCGCAGTACCACGCGAATTGATCTCTTTGATGATGTCGAAGATCTGCTCGACCAAGATTGGCGCAAGTCCCATAGAAGGTTCGTCGAGCAGCAGCACCTTCGGCTGCCCCATCAGCGCGCGTCCGATCGCGAGCATCTGCTGCTCGCCGCCGGACATGGTTCCGGCTGCCTGGAACTCACGTTCCTTAAGACGCGGGAAGAGATCGAACACCTTCTTAAAGTCGGCCTGAACCTCCGCGCCTGGCTTGCGCAGGAAGGCGCCCATCTCAAGGTTTTCGCGCACCGACATGCGAGTGAAGACGCGGCGACCCTCTGGGCTGTGGCCAACGCCGAGACGAACGATCTCATGCGCTGGCGCTGATTCAATTGCTTTTCCGTTGAGCGTGATGCTTCCAGAGCGTGCGCGCTGCAGGCCCGAGATCGTTCGCAGCGTGGTGGTCTTCCCCGCACCATTTGAGCCGATCAGGGTGACGATCTCACCCTCTTCGACTTTGAGTGAGACGCCGCGCAGGGCATGCACCGCTCCGTAGTACGTATGGACATCCTTTAACTCAAGCAGTGCCATCAGACGCCCCTCTCAGTGACCACTCGCCGCGCCGCGGCCCAGGTAGGCCTCGATCACCTTCGGATTGCTGCGAATCTCGGCCGGCTGCCCTTCGGCAATCTTCTCTCCGTGATCGAGCACCGTGATCCGATCTGAGATGCCCATCACCACGCGCATGTCATGTTCAATCAGCAAGATCGTGATGTTCATCTCGTCGCGAATTCGGCGAATGAGTGCGGTCATCTCTGCGGTCTCTTTTGGATTCATCCCCGCCGCCGGCTCGTCCAGGAGGAGAAGCTGTGGCTTCCCGGCCAACGCGCGCGCAATCTCGAGGAGGCGCTGCTTACCGTATGGGAGGCTCGTCGCAATCTCATTCTCGGTGCCAGCAAGGCCAACAAAGGCGAGGAGCTCGCGTGCCTCACGTTCTGCCGTCGCCTCTTCTTCGCGCGTGCGCTTCGTCTGGAAGATGGTGCCAAGGAATCCGGAGCGCAGGTGGACGTGTGCGCCAACCAAGATGTTCTCGAGGACCGTCATGCTCTTGTAGAGGCGAATGTTCTGGAAGGTTCTCGCAAGTCCCGCCTCAACCATGTCGTTCGGACGCGCCGGGCGCGTAATGCCGAATCGCTTGATGAAGCGCACGTACCAGAGCGGTCGCACGATGGTGAGCAAGAGTACGGTGACAAAGCCGAGCATGGCGATCACCACTGAGAGCACGCCCTCGTAGAACCCCTCGACGCCACCGACAACAAAGAGGAAGTAGGCGACGGCACCGATCATCGGCAGGATTGGCGCAAGAAGCAGTGCTGGCTCGCGGCTTGCACCGGTCGGAGGCGAGATCAGGCGCTTTCCGTTGATCTCAATGTGCCCTTCCGTTGGTGCGTAGATGCCAGCAACGACGTTGAAGAAGGTCGTCTTGCCTGCGCCGTTCGGACCGATGATGGCGGCGATCATGCCGCGCGGGATCTCAAAATCAACCTTGCTGACGGCAACTAGCCCGCCGAATCGACGGGTGACTGACGTCGCCTTCAGGACGAGATCCTGCGCCCCCTTCGCCGCGCTCACTTCGTGCCTCCAACGGAGTCCTTGAAGATTCGGATGCGGCGCTTCGCCGGGAAGATGCCCTGCGGGCGCTTGAGCATCATCAAGACCAGCACAATGCCGTAGAGCACGTACTGAAACTCGAGGAAGTCGATCTCCTGCAGGACTGGAATGTTGAAGTTGTCGACCAGCGTGTTGAGCTGCTTCAGGAAGATGCTCTGCACGAGATAGATCACGAATGCGCCGACAGCCACACCGACTGGATTCCCCATCCCACCGAGCACAACGGCTGCCACGGCGGAGATCGAGACCACAAACTTAAACTGATCTGGCGCAACGATCGTCAACTTGGCGGCGTTGAATACGCCAACGAAGCCCGCGATAGCCGCACCAACGGCGAAGGCCTGCAGCTTGGAGATCACCGTGTTGACGCCAGACGACTCAGCGGCGAGCTCGTCCTCGCGCACCGCATCCCACGCTCGACCGATGCGGCTGTCCTGTAGTCGGAAGACAACGGTCATCACGAGCGCAATCATCACCATCATCAACACATAGAAGGGCCAGGGGTTGATGAGCGTGAACTCAAGGATCCCTGGGATCACGGGCTTGTCTACGCCGCCGAGGCCATTGGTTCCGCCGGTGAAAGGATCCGAGTTCAGCAGCACGATCGGCACGATCTCACCGAAACCGAGCGTCACGATCGCAAGGTAGTCGCCTCGAAGGCGCAGTGTGGGTGCGCCAAGGAAGATGCCGAACATGGCGCCGATGAGCGCGCCAACGATCAGCATTGGCCAGAACGGGAGATGGATATCAAAGAACGGCGAGGCGACGATGGCATAGGTGTATCCGCCAAGGGCAAAGAAGGCGGCATACCCGAGATCCAGAAGGCCGGCGAAGCCGATCACCACATTGAGACCGACCGCGAGAAGGGCGTAGATGCCAGCGATCGTAAACGCGTTCACCCATGCGTTCATTGACTGCAAATCGCCGAACGGCGGGATGCGGCTCATCAACGGCAGTGCAACACCAATGACGATCACGCCTACGAGCACGCCGAGCGAGCGATGTTGCGCGAAGTAGGCGTTGGAGCGCGCGCGAAGCGGAGCAAACCGTGCGAGGAGTGCGCTCATGCGCGGTCTCCGGTGCTTGAGCCCAACAGCCCAGTCGGTCGGAAGATCAAGAAGATGACGAGCAGCGAGAAGACGATCGCACCACCCCAGCGCCCGAAGCCGAACGCAGCGGCGCCCACCTCAACGAAGGCGATCAAGAATCCGCCGAGCGCCGCGCCGGCCGTGTTCCCAATCCCGCCCAGTACCGCTGCGGTGAACGCCTTCAGGCCCGACTGGAAGCCGAGCGTAAATGTGGTGTTGCCGTAGTAGAGGCCGTGAATGACGCCAGCGGCACCCGCAAGTCCCGAGCCAATCAGGAAGGTGATCATGATGGTGCGGTTGATGTCCACCCCCATCAGGGACGAGGCGTCGCGATCCATCGCCGTCGTGCGCATCGCTCGACCGGTCTTCGTCCGCGAAATGAACAGCTGCAAGACCACCATGAGGAAGAGGGCGGCACCGATGACGAAAAGATTGAGCACAGGCACACGGCTCTCACCGAAGGTGAACGCCCACTGCGTGGAGAAGAGCTGCGGCACGTTGGTGATGTACGGCCCGACAAAGAACTGAATGATGTTCTGCAAGATGAAGCTCACGCCAATCGCGGTGATCAGCGGGGCGAGCTTCGGTGCGTTTCTGAGCGGTCGATACGCAAGTCGCTCGATGAGCGCTCCGACAAGCGCCATCACAACGATCGTGACTGCGAACAGGATGGCCAGGCTGATGATCAGCGTCGGGATATCAAGCACCGCTCCTGTCTGGCCCAAGAGCACGGTGCTGACGAATATTGAGACGAATGTTGCGACCATGAAGACGTCGCCGTGGGCGAAGTTGATGAGCTCGATGATCCCGTAGACCATCGTGTACCCGAGGGCGATGAGCGCATAAATGGCACCGAGGGTCATCGCGTTCAAGAATTGATCGAATCCAAGCAGTCCAAGCATGAGCGCGAGGAAGCCCGTAATGGCGGCAGGGAGGAAGAGCTGGCTGCGCACGCGCTCGGTCCGCACGGCGCCCGTTGCTGCTGCCATAAGCCCTCCTTCACGGTTGCGTTAGGTGTCTGCTGATTCTGCCTGTCGTCTGCCACTTGGGCAAGAAGCAAGGTGCGGTTCACCTCGCTCCCTCGTGAGTGTGGGAGGGCCCCCGCCGCCCTTACGGGCGAAGGGGGCCCTCCATCGCGATCTTCGCGACTTGCGTGCGGGGAGACCCCGCTACAAGTTACTTGGCCGCGTAATCGACCTGCTCAACGAACGTCCAGTTGCCATCAACAACCTCATAGAGGGAGATGACCTTCTGTGACGTGTCGCCAACCTCGTCGAATGAGAGGTCGCCGAGCACCGTGGAGTACGTCACTGCCGTATCAACCACTGCGGCTCGAACGGTCTCTCGCGTCACCTCGCCAGCCGCAACGGCTCGCTTGATGGCGTCGAGGATGACCTGGGCGCATGCGTAACCAGCTGCAGAGTATGCACCTGGGGCCTCGCCGTATTCAGCCTCGTACTTGGCTGCGAAACCAGCCTTGTCAGGGATGTTCTCGATTGCAGCAACGGAGCTGAAGCTCTTTGCAGAGGCAGCGCCCGCGATTGCAATGTACGAACCTTCGCCTGAACCGTCCTGGATTCCGTCGCCGCCATAGAACTCAATGTCCCCGCCGCCGGCCTGTTCAATGGCCTTGCGGAAGAGTCCAGCGCCGTCCGCTGTCACACCACCGTAGAAGAACGCGTCTGGGCCAAGGGCCAGAGCTGCGGTCACGATTGCGGTGAAGTCGGTCGTACCGGCTGGTGCGCCTTCGCGACCGAGGATCGTGCCGCCACCGGCCTCGAACTCAGCTGCGAATGCATCGGCAATACCCTTGCCGTAGGTGTCGGTTGAGTCAACGATGAACACCTTTGACTTGCCGCGTGACTTTGCGTACACGGCAACGGCTGGGCCCTGGAAGTCGTCAGTTGCAGCTACGCGGACGTAGTTGACTGGTCGACCACCGCGAAGGGCGGCGCCTGCCTCACCCTTGGTGAGGTCTGGGTTGGTGTTCGACGGCGAGCACTGTGCGAGACCAGCCTCTGACGAAACTGGAATCTGTGCCTTTGCCGAAGAGCTGTTGAACGGGCCGACCACCGCAACGACGGTCTCGTCGCCAACAAGGGTCGTCATGTCCGTCGCGGCCTGAGCCGGGTTGTGGACGCCGTCAACGGCGTGGTCAAGGATCTTCGTCGCGAGCGTGTAGCCCTCGACCGTTGTCTCCTTGATTGCGAGGAGCGCGCCGTCACGGGCAGGGCCGGCGGACGCGAGCGAGGAGCCCGAAAGCGGAAGGCTGATGCCGATCGTCAGCGTCTTGCCCTCCGTCGTGCTTCCACCGCATGCAGCTGCAAGAAGCGCAACTGCTGCAAGGGCTGCGAAGCCCTTCTTGTTAAAGACCTTCATGAGGTCCTCCTTCTACTATTCCGCGCCGGATCCGACGCGGGCTCGGGGCTGATTCGGACTATGCAATCACCACGCTGCGGCTTTCGCCATGACCATGGTGCGGCTGCGTCCGATACAGTCGAGGAACCCCATCATGAGGGAGGCGGCGCGGCCGCGCAACTTTTTCCTGCGGAAATCAGGGGGAAATCCCGCGTTTTTCCTCGTGAACAGCTGATTGTTTAGGAAACGCAATCAAACATCCCGCTGCTGTTTATCTCACGGCGGGTCTTCTGCGTACGGAGAGGTTCGGGTGCGTGGCCGCTCCCTTACGCGGTCACGACTCCCGACCGGGCTCGGCGACAAGGGCGGCGGCGCCGGCAGGGATGGTGAGGGACGTTGGACCCTCCTGACACGACGCACTTTGCAGGGCGTGTAGCTCAACTCCGCCAACCAACGCCTTTACATCGTGTTCGCTATTCGCAATGAGCGTTAGCGTTGCGCCGCTCGACATATCAAGTTCTCCAGCCCACGGGCCGATCACCGCGCGCACCTGGAACGCACGATTAGCCACCATGTGCTGCACACCCGCCTTTGCCCAATCAATGCGCTTCCGAGGCGTTGCGGTGGCGGCCGGATCGGTTGCGCGGCGTGCTTCCACAAGGTGCAACGGTCGATCTGGATGCTGACGCCCCCAATCACTCGCGCGGTAGGTGAGATCTGATGGCTGCTGCACCTCCCAGACGAGCAGGCCTGGCATCAGCGCGTGCAACGTTCCTGGCGGAACGTCGAGCACATCGCCTGGCTGCACTGAGATGCGCGCCAGAAGCGACTCAATCTCCCCACCGTGTGTGAGGGCGGCGCTGATCTGTTCAGCACTCACTGATGGATCTCGACCGAGGAGCAGATATGCGCCGGGCGCCGCATCAAGGATCACCCAGGCTTCATGTTTTCCGATTGCACTCACGTCGCTGAGTTCAGTTGCGAGTGCGTCATCTGGATGCACCTGCACCGAGAGACGCTCTTGGACATCGAGCAGTTTAACGAGCGGTCGTTGATCGGAGATCTCACCGAACCATGCCTCGCCAATCGGCTCTCCAGCCGCGAGGTGTTGTGTTGAATCGCTTCCAACGATCTGCCTGAGTCGATCCCCACCCCAGACGCGAGGGACGAGTCGCGGCGTAATTGGTTTCACGCCTGCACCAACGTCAGCGCAGCAGCGCTGCGACCGCCTTCGCCACGATCGGAATCTTTGCTGCAGAGAGTCCGGCAAAGTTGATACGACCTTGAGAGACAAGGTAGATCGCCTGTTCATCGCGGAGGCGAGCGAGCTGCGCGTCGCTCAGGCCGAGCAGCGAGAACATCCCCCGTCCCGTGAGGAGGTGCGAGAAGTCGCCCGCGCCAGCCTCCGCAAGGGCGGCAACAAAGGCACGACGATTCCCGTTGATGCGCTCGCGCATTGCGGTGACCTCGCTCTCCCATTGCGCGCGCAGTGCGTCGTCACCAAGGATCTCCGCCACGATCTCACCACCGTGACCTGGGGGGTTTGACCAGGCGGCGCGGATTGCAACCTTTGCGTGCGTCAGGATCGCGGCGGCGGCGGCTGGATCCGCAGCGACGATGGCGAGTGCGCCGACACGTTCGTCATAAAGCGCGAAGTTTTTGCTGGCACTGGCGGCAACAAGTACTTCACAACCTGTGGCGAGGAAGGCGCGAAGTGAGGCCGCATCTTCAATCAAGCCGTCACCGAGTCCCTGGTATGCAAAGTCAAGAATGGGGAGAACGCCGCGCGCAGCAACCGCGTTGGCGATCTGGCCCCACTGGCCAGCCGTTGGATCGATCCCAGTTGGATTGTGGCAGGCACCGTGGAAGATGAAAGCGTCGCCCGGCGTTGCCGATGCGATTGCGTCGAGGATGGCCTGCATATCGAGTTCGCGAACGCTAGCGGTGGTCCACGGGTGCGAGCGATGGCGCACGCCAACTGCGTCGGCAATCTGCGGATGGTTCGGCCACGTTGGATCGCTTACCCAGATCTCAGCCGCTGGACGGAGACGCTTCACCAACTCCACGGCGAGTCGGACGGCACCGGTGCCACCCGGCGTGTGCAACACCTCAACGCGACCACTGCTCGCCACGGGAGGAAGTGCTCCGAATGGTGCGCCAGGTTCGCGGAAGATGAGTGCCCGCATCAGCTTCACGAGGGCGGGGTCGCCACCGATCGGCTTGTAGAGCTTGGTGGTGGTACTGCTCAGCAGTCGGCGCTCCGCCTCACGAACGCTGGCAAGGATCGGCGTGACACCGTTCTCTTCCATATAGACGCCAGCGGCAAGGTTGATCTTCTCGGAGCGAGAGTCGGCGCGGAAGGCCTCCACGATCCCGAAGATGGGATCGGAAGGAGCGCTGCTGATCTTCGCTGAGAGGCTGCCGTTCACCATGAGGTGAGTCTAGCCGAGGCACTTCAGGGGCCGACACGCCCCGCCTCGCAATTCTCTCGGGAGGCGTACGATCGCGCTGATGGACTTCTTCGACCTCGATCCGATTGGCTGGGCGCTCCTCGGCTTTGTCGCCGGCGGACTCTCCTCGTGGCTGATTCGTGGTCGTGCTGCGCGCGGCTGTCTCGCCAACATCTTGGTCGGTGTACTCGGCGGTCTCATCGGCGGAACCATCGCCAAGAGCACCGGCTTCGGTGACGCGGGCGGATTCCTCGGATCGCTTTTCGTTGCGCTGTTCGGTTCGGTACTCTTGCGACTCGCCATTGAGTTTGTTGATCGGAGGCCGCACAGATGAGCGAAGAGAGGCCATTTAGTCCAGGGCTCGCCGGCATCATTGGCGCCGAGACTGCAATTGGATTTGTTGATGGCGCGAACGGAAAGCTGCTCTATCGCGGCTACCCCATTGAAGAGGTTGTCTCCAAGGGGACGTATGCGAGTGTGCTTGACCTTCTACTCACTGGAGAGTGGCACCCAAACGCGGTACTGGAACCAGTAAAGGTTCCGCCGGCCGTCCTCGCCGCACTCCGTCTTCTCCCCGCGCACGCCCACCCAATGGATGCGCTCCGCACTGCAATCTCTGTCTGGGGTGCAGGCGAGCGACTCGGCTGGCCACCTACTGCGGATGAGGCACGAAAGATCGCTGCCTTTGCGCCATCCGCGCTCGCCGCGTTTGCGAGGCTGCGTCAGGGGCTTGAGCCGGTTGATCCGGAGCCAGGGCTCGGCATTGCCGCCGCGTTCCTGCAGCAGTTGCACGGCATCACGCCGGAGCCGGCAACCGCCCGCGCACTCGACGCCTACCTGATGGCAGGAGCTGAACACGGGCTGAACGCGAGCACCTTCGCAGCGCGCGCGATCATCGCAACGCGTTCAGATATTGCCTCCGCTATCTGCGGTGCAATTGGTGGTCTGAAGGGTCCGCTTCACGGCGGCGCGCCGGCAGAGGTGATCGGACAGCTCGGCGAGATTGGTTCAATTGATCGTGCTGAAGACTGGGCGCGCGGCAAGCTTGCGCGCCGTGAACTGATCATGGGCTTCGGGCATCGCGTGTATCGCGCATACGATCCGCGCGCCGCGGCGCTGCGCAAGGTGGCGGAGGCGATGCCAACGCGTCCCGACTGGCTCGATCTTGCGATCGGCGCCGAAGAGGTGATCTTGCGCGTCTTTGAAGAGATGAAGCCGGGCCGCGCCATGAAGACAAACGTTGAGTTCTACGCCGCCGCAGTGCTCCAAGGCGTTGGCCTTGCGCCCGATCTCTTCCCTGCCACATTCGCGATTGCACGTATCGCAGGCTGGTCGGCACACGTCATTGAGCAGGCTGGGGTTGACAAGATCATTCGTCCAGACGCTCGCTACATCGGATATCCGGAGCGCCATCTCCCAAGCTGATCGCCCTCGCCCCGCGCCGCGCCGCGTGGCGCAGAATCGCTACTTCTCGCCGCGCAGCGCCTTTGCCATCTGCTCGCCGTGATCAAGCGGATGCTTCGCGTAGCCCGCCAGCCAGTCGGCAATCGTGTACCTGCCGCGCTCGGTGTGCTCGCCGTATCGCGCGAGATCTTCATCTTCGAGGTGACGCAAGACGGCAAGTGAGCCGGCGCGGACCGCGGAGAAGATCGCGAGTGGCGTCTCAATTGGGTCTTTCTCATACCCGAGCGCAGGGTGTACGGCCCAAAGGTTCTCGTCGTATCCCTGGATGATTGAGCCGAGCGGCTCCGCAACGAGCCGTCGCAGGCGCGCGTACGACTGTGCCTCGCTGTCCGCAAGGTGATGGATCACCTGCCGCGGCGACCATCCCTCCGGGTGCTTGAGGTCAAGCGCGGTGCGATCGAGTGCCGCCACCTGCTCCTCAAACGCGCGCGTTGCCGCCTCGTATGCCGCGACGCGATGAGCGTTCAGTTTCACTTTCCCGCGACCCAGGTGATCATGTTCGCCATCAGCGGGGCGAAACCTTCCCACTTCACAAAGGTCTCAGGGCACCAGTGTGGGCCAATGTCAGACGTCCATACAAGTGAGCGACCCTTCCCCGCCTGGATTGCAGCGATGAGCGGATCACCGTTGACCGATGCGATCAGTGTTGCGCCGGGCTTCAACTGGACCCGGTTATAGCCGAGCAGCGCAGGCATCGTTGCAGGGATTCCAGCGAGCACCGCGTGCGTCGCGTCGTTGACCTGTGGGACCGTCCCTTCTGGGGTTTCGGCGCGATCGTCATGCGTGAAGCAGGTCACGGGGAGGACCGCTTCGACGGCGGTACCAGCGAAACGCGCCTTCGCCTCAAAGCCCTGGAAGCTGAGATAGCCGCCCGCCATGATCAGCGCGCCGCCCCCCTTCACCCACTCCGCGAGCAGTGTCAGCCGGTTCGGCATTGACTTTCCTTGGAGCCACGTCTCGGTTGGCAGGAGGAAGGAGTTGGTTCCAATGTCGGAGAGGACGATCACGTCGTACGCGTCGAGTCCCTCCTTGGTGAAGGGGAACTTTGCGGGAACATCATGTGCGTAGAGCTGCTCAACCTCAATCCCCTTGCTTCGGAGCGCCGCGTTGTACCAGTCGGCGCCAGAGTGGAAGGTGACGGAGGTGAAGGAGTCAAACCCCTTGTAGTGCGTCGCCTCTGAGACCCACGATTCGCCAACAAGCAAGACCTTCATCGCTCCCCCTTCTGCGCTTAGCGCGCCTCCTCGAATAGCCGACGAGGATTATCCGTCATCAGCGCCATTGACCGCTCAATCGGCACGCCGTGCCGGGCGAGGCGTGGAAGGAAGAACTCAATGAGGTGGCCGTATCCTGGACCACCGTAGGTGCGCAAGAGGCTCTTCAGGAAAATGTCTTGCGACATCAGCACTCGATCACCGTGCCCCTGTGCCACAAGGCGAGCGATGTTGCGCGCATCATCATCACCGCTCGGGCACTGTGCCTGCTGATCTGCATAGAAGACCTCCATGCCAATCATGTCGTACTGGACGTATGCACCACGGTTGATGAGTCGTGACTGATACTCGTAGTCCTCACCGCTCGGGTTCGAGTGACAGAGCACGATGCTCTCCATTGGCACACCGCGGGCTGCGCAGAAATCGAGCACCTCGTCCCCGAGACGGAACCAGGCGGGCATGTGTACCTGCATCGGGAGGTGCGTCTCGCGCTGCGCGATGCAGGCTCCGGCGAGCGACTTCTTCTCCCGCGCGGTGAAGCTGCTCCCCACGCCAATCTCACCGATGATCCCTGAGCGCACGCTCGTTCCTCGCGCGCCAACGTTGATGTCGCGGATGATCTCTTCGGCAATGTCCTGCTCGCTCTTCGCGTCGTTCTCTGCCGGTTGCGACGCATCAAGGTAGTAGCCCGTCCCCATGATGATGTTGAGTCCCGTGGCGCGGCTGACTTCAGCAAGCCCCTCAGGGTCTCGACCATTCCCGTCTGCGCTCGTCTCAATGACGCTCTGCCCGCCCTGTGCAACGAATCGCTGCAACTCCTTGATGGCGAGTGCGCGGTCGGTCATGGTGCAGTTGTCCTTGTTCGAGAACGGATCGTTGCGCAACTCCCAGAGGTTCGCCATGGAGACCTTCTCGTCAACAAGTTCGCGTGCACGCGGTGAGTCGTTGAGCGGTGGATGCCACCAGGAGAGCACGTCGTTCAGGATGTGTTCATGAGTCAGCGTCAGGCCGAGCTGCGCGGAGTCAATGGCGCCAGTGACCGTCTGGATACTGCTCATCTGCGGAGCGTAGCGCGACGACGATCAAGCAGCGCAGCGGCAACCACGCCGGCGACGAGGAGGAGCGCTGAAGTGGTGAAGATCGGCGTGAGCGCAAGGAGATCGCCCGCTCGCGAGACGCCCGCACGTGCGGCCACTGACGCGGCGGCGAGACCGAAGACGTTCCCCGCATACAGCGGGAAGAGGGAGAGGCTGAGGGCGGCGGAACGGCGAACGGGGGCAACCCGCTCGGCAAGCCAGGTGAAGACCGCCGCCTGAAGCAGTGCGGAGACGGCGGCAATGGCGGTGGCGCCCAGAGCGAGGAGCGGGAGTGTTGGCGCAACAGCGATTGAGACGGCAGCGGTTGCGCCGACGCCGAATGCGAGTACGGCACTGCGTGGAATGCCGAAGCGCGGGAATGTGAAGGCAGCGACAACCGGTGCAAGCAGTGCGCCAACGAGCGCCGTGGCGCCGATCAGCAGACCGACCGCGCCGGCGACACCGGGAGTTGCGAGTGGCTCGGACATCCCGCCAACAGACGGACCGATGGTGACCTCTGCGATGCGGAGCGGAAGTGCTGGACGCAGCATCCGCTCGCCTGCAATACCGACCATCAACACCAGATAGCCAGCACGAGCGATTGGATCACTCAGCACCTCTACGATCCCCCGTCGCGCAACCTCGAAGATGCCTCCACGCTGTTGCACTGCAGGTCGAACATCGGGAATGGCAACGATGTTTGCAACGATGAGGATCCCGTTGAGGAGTGCGGCGACCGCGATCGGTGCGGCGAGGGTGAGCCCAAGTCCGCCAATCAGCCAGGCGGCGAGGAGTGGGCCGGCGGCGAAGCCCATCGGCGCGGCTGCACTGAAGAGCGAGATGACTCGCGCCCGCTCGCGCTCTGGCGCCACCTCACGAATCGTGGCGAGCATGACGCCGGTGTTGCCGAGCCAGAAGCCGAGCGCGACGGTAGCGGCAACGAGCTGCCACGCCTGATCGGCAGCTGCAAAGGCGATCAGCGCAGCGAGTGCGATCAGACCGCTCCGCACAATGACGAGTCGACGCGATCGCAACTCAGCGATCGCGAGCCAGATTGGGACTTGCGGTGCGCCAACCACAAAGAGGCCAGCGATCGCCACGCCAGTGAGTGAGGCGATCTCTCCGATCGGTACGCCTGCGCTCTCGAGTGCGAGTGGGAGATATGAGTAGATCATGCTCACGCCGAAGATTTCTGCAAACTGCACGGCAATATAGACAGCAACAATGCTCCGCCACGCGGGATGCCCGCGATTGGTGCGGTTCATAGATTGCCGCTCTTTGCGCTCGCCCGAATCAGCTTCGCCTGCTCCAAGATCTCAGTGCGGATGCTCTCCTTTCGTGACTCCCATGAGCGAACCTGGCGAGCCATGCGCGGGTTCTTCGCGAATCGCTCGGCATGACGATCAATGAAGTCCCAGTAGAGCGTGGTAAGGGGGCAGGCGTGCTCGCCAACGGAGAGCTTCGGGTCGTAGAAGCAGTCGCTGCAGTCATCTCCCATGCGAGAAACGTACGCACCTCCAGCGATGTACGGCTTGCTCGTGATCTTTCCTAGGTCAGCAAACTGGCTCATCGCGACAACGTTTGGCGTCACCACCCACGGATGAGCATCAACAAACGCCTCGAGGAACCAGGCGTCAACCTCTTGAGGCTTCACGCCGATCAGGAGAGCAAAGTTTCCAAGGAGCATGAGGCGCTCAATATGGTGCGCATGCCCGCCCTTGATGAGCTTCCGCACCACGCGGGAGATGCAGGCCATCTTCGTTTCGCCGCTCCAATAGAACGAGGGGAGCGACTCATGATGGCTCAAGCCGTTGGCGCTCTCCCACTCACGCCAGAAAGTCACATAGGTGTGATGCATGAACTCTCGCCAGCCGAGGATCTGACGGATAAAGCCTTCGACAGATTGCAGCGGAATTGTGCCTCTGCTCCCTTCAAACTCTTTGATCGCGCGGAGGCAAACTTCGTGCGGAGTCAGCAGCCCAAGGTTGATCGCGCTCGAGAGGAGCGAGTGATAGAGGTGCTCGTGTTGCGTGGACATGGCGTCTTCATAAGGACCGAATGCTGCAAGACGCTCTGTACAGAATCGCTCAAGCGCCTCAAGCGCCTGCGCACGGCTTGTTGGCCAACCGAACGCGTCAAGGAGCCCAAAATGCTTTGACGACTCTGCGCGCACCTCATCTGCAACCAGCGCTGCAGTGCCGCTCGGCGGAAAGGTTGGTGTGCCAGGCACCGTGGCCCCTTTCGGAAGCCGCTGCCGATTCTCCTGATCAAGGTTCCAGACGCCACCGAGCGGCTCAGCGCTCCTGTCCGGCTCCATCAACCACCCGCGCGCCGCTCGCACTCGGCGATACCAGAACTCCATTCGCAACTCCTTGCGGCCGCGCGCAAACTCCTCCCACTCTTCTCGCGTGGTGAGCCAGAGCTCGTTTGGCGTGATCTCGAGCGTCACCGCTGCGGATGAGGCCCAGGCGTGCAGTCGGGCGGTCAACTGCGGCGCTGACGGCTCCATCAGCGTGAGGGTCGCGAACGAGTCTTTCGTTCGTGCAGTAGTGAGCCCCTCTTCGAACGTTCCAGACTGGATGAGATCGACGTGAAGTCCCTTGGCGCGCATCTCGGCGGCGAATTCGCGACCTGCGGCACGCTGGGTGACAAGCGCCTGCACATGTCGTGGTGCTGGCTGCGCATCGCGCGATTCGACCATGATGATCCTTACTGGTGCACCACCCTGCAGGGCGTCGCGCACTGGTCCAACTTGATCGGTGAGTTGATCTGGAAGCACCAGAAGGTGCGCACGTTCGGTCATCGGGCGGCGCGGCAGGCGTCGCTGCAGTACTTCACCTCACTCCAGACACGGGCCCAGCGACGTCGCCATGAGAACGGCCGGCCGCACGTCACGCAGATCTTCTCGGCACGCAAGCTGGGTGGAACATGACGCGACGCCGCATGCGCGCCGCGCGCGCGATCCTTACTCGCCACGAGGAGCGGGGAGTCCCTTGACCGCGCGGGAGTAGGCATCGAGCGTCCGTACGCGCGCCTCCGCGTGATCAACAATCGGCGCTGGGTACTGCACGCCGAGGGTGATTCCGGCTGCGGTGAGCGCCGCCGGGTGCGCCCATGGCGCGTGAATGGCGGGGGCCCTCAGCGCCGCAAGTTCAGGGATCCAGCGACGTACGTAGGCTCCATCGGCGTCGAAGTTTCCTGCTTGGGTGACTGGATTAAAGATGCGGAAGTACGGCTGTGCATCGGTGCCACTCCCTGCCGACCACTGCCACCCACCATTGTTGGCGGCCACATCCCCGTCAACAAGGTGCTTCAGGAAGTGCGCTTCGCCTTTGCGCCAATCAACTAGTAGATCTTTGGTAAGGAACGAGGCACTGATCATGCGCGCGCGATTGTGCATGAATCCACTTGCATGAAGCTGTCGCATGGCGGCATCAACGATCGGGTACCCGGTACGCCCGTCTCGCCAGGCGTTGAACGGTTCGTCGCGCTCATCCCATCTAATCGCGTCATACGCAGGCTTCCATGATGACCGCGCGGCGTGTGGCGCGTGCCAGAGCACCTGTGTGTAGAAGTCACGCCACGCGATCTGACTCACCCAGAGCCGTTCGCCTGATCGCTCTCCTTCACGCTCGGGCGGGAGCGGGAGGAGTCGGGAGACAAGCTCGCGTGGCGAGAGCAGCCCAAGGTGCAGCGCCGCGGAGAGCCGACTCGTCCCCTGTTCGTCGGCGAGCGTATTTCGACGCGCCGCATATCCGTTAGCGCCCTCGCCGCGTGCCGCAGTAATCCAGCGGTCAGCCACCTTACGCGCCGCCGCCTCACCAGGGCGCGGGAGCAGCTCAAGGCGCGCGGTCGGAAGTGCTGCCTTTGCGAGCGCTGATGCCTTTGGTCGCAACGAGCCTGGGATCGTCAGTGCTGGTGGTGCGGGGAGTTGTGCTGGCGCCGCAAGCGGTTTGCCCACACTGGCGCTGACGCGCTCAAGCCAGCGCCGAAAGTATGGTGTGTAGACCCCGTACGCAGTGTCGCTCCCTGTCAGTAGTTCGTCGGGCTCCACCACTGTGAGACCGCGTACGGCGTGAAGTGTCACACCGAGTGGAATCAGCGCGTCGGCAACGGCGCGATCGCGCGCACGTGCATACGGCGTGTGATCTCGCGTGGCAAAGAGTGCGATCTCACCACTCGGTTGCGCGGCGGAACGGAGTGTGCGAATGAACGCAGGGAGCGCTATGGCAGCGGGCCCCTCAAGCTCGAGCAGCGTCGAGCCGCGCGCCGTCAACTCTCGCGAGAGCTCAGCCAAGCTCTCGCGTAGGTACCAGGTGCGATTCGCGCTTGCGCGGGGGCCAGCGATCAGGCTCGGCTCCCAGATGAAGATGGGCAAGAGCGATCCTTGCCGTTCGCGCGCGCGCTCGGCGGCGGCGATCAGCGCCGGATGATCGGCGAGACGGAGATCGCGACGCAGCCAGAGGAGCGTGATCGGTGCACTCATCGTGCGCAGATCATCGCACGCTCAGCGTGGAGCGGGAGCCTCGAGGTCTTCAGGCGTATCGATATCTGCGAGGGCGGCGCCGAGTGGGTCAAGGCGAGAAACGATCAGCGCGTCGAGCGGCACCGCTCCGAGCGCGCCAGCGAGGTCGCGCAGCCGCGGAAGCTCCCCGTTTGCGGCCACGGTTGCACGAAGCGCACCGAGGCTTGTGGCAAGCGGGAGCGGCTCATCGGCGCGAAGGATCACACTCCGGCGTGCCGCCGCCATGAGACCGAGTAAGGGTGGTGGTGCGAACGGTGCGTCTGCAGCAAGGATGATCACCCGCGTGCCGTCATCGTGATCTCGCAGCCGATCACCAACCAGAAGATCCGCAAGTGATGCGGCAGGTCCCGCTAGTGGACGCCGGTCCGGAATGCAGATTGCGGGAGCACTGATCCTCGGCTCGCCTAAGACAACGACGTCAGGGACTGCTGCGAGGAGTGTCGCGTATGCCGCATCAACCACTCGCGCGCCAGCAAGTTCAGGGCGCCCGCGTTGATCGGCGAGTGCGGCGGGGATGACGGCGTCGAGCTTGCCACTCGGAAATCTCGCGCTCGCACCTCCTGCAAGGAGGATGCCGATTGCGCTCACGCTACGCCCCGGCGTTGACGGGGGTCAGTTCGACGATTGCGTTGTAATCGGGGACGTGGCTGATCGGGTCGCGATGCACCCCGTCAATCAGGGGATTCGCCTCAGGAAAGTGCATCTGCACGCTCCCTGCGCGAATCGGCGCAATCTTCACATGCGCCTGCACCTCGCCCGACGCACTGCGAACGCGGACCGCCGCGCCGTCAACTAAACCACGCGCCGCTGCGTCCGCAGCGGAGATCAGAATGTCACTTCGCACAGCACCGTTGAGCGGATCCTTATCCTTCCAGACCATGGAGTTGAACTGTTTCCCGCGACGTGTGGAGAGGTTCAACTTTCCTGCTGGGAGCGTCGCCTCAATCGGCAGCACGGTCGCAAAGTGCGCCTTCCCATCTGGCGTGGCGAAGACCTGACCCTCACAGAGGCGCTCCCCTCCCCACTGGATCGCATCACCACTCTCCTTGAGCGTCTCGATCCCCGCATATGAAGGGACGATGCGTGCAATCTCTTCTCGAATCTGCTGCGTGCCACCGGGGAAGGCGACCAGATGTGCGCGCGCCGGATCCACCTCCTCCGCAAGTTGCGTGAAGACTTCCCACTCGGGACGCGCCTCTCCAATGCGAGGCCCGGGAATCTCGGGGCTGAAGGCGACGCGGCGCTCCGTCGTCGTCTCAGTACCGCCACCTGGAACTTCATAGCGGGTCGTTGCAGGAAGGAGGAGCACCGCCTCTCCTGGATCTACGAGCATTTGGCTGCTGATCACAATGTCTTGATGCACGCGGAGTGGAACCTTGGCGAGCGTGCGCGCAACCGCGTCGGGATCCGGCATCGTCTCCAAGAAGTTCCCGCCAACGCTCCAGAGCACGTCAATCTCGCCTCGTTCAGCGGCGTCAAGCTGCTGCGGCGCTGAACGTCCGTTCTTTGGCGCGATCGGGAATCCATACGCTGCTGCAAGTGGTTCGGTGTACCGCGGCTCAACAGGGAGTCCACCAGGGAGCGACGTGGCGTACGCCCCCATCTCTGCGCCGCCTTGCACGCCGCTATGACCACGAATCGGCATCAGGCCCGCGCCAGGCCGACCGATGTTGCCCCGAGCAAGGCCAAGATTCACGATTGCGGCAACGTTCTCACTGCCGCACGCCTGCTGCGTGATCCCCATCGACCAGATCAGAACCGCCGACGTTGCACCACCGTAGAGTGCGCAGAAGGTTTCCAGCTCATCACGCGTTGCACCAGACATCGCAAGGTACTCATCGATGCTTCGCCCGCTGAGTGCGGATCGAAGGTCGCTCCAGCCAGCACTCTTCTCCGCAATGAATGCCTGGTCGAGTGCGCCTAGCTCTTCAAGTCGAAGGAGCGCGGCGCTGATGAACGCGATGTCGCCCCCCTGCGCCACCTGCACCCAGGCGTCCGCCATCTTCGTGCCGAAGAGGAGTGAGTCGGCGTTGCTCGGAACCCAGTAGCGTTCGAGACCAGGTTCACGATAGGGGTTCACGACCAGGATCTTTGCGCCGCGCTTCTTGGCGAGGTGCAGATACTTCATAAAGACGGGTTGCGCGTTCGCCACGTTGGAACCGAAGAGGACGATCAGATCGCTCTCAATGACATCACGGTACGAGACCGTTGTTGCGCCGTAACCTATCCCGTGCTTGAGGGCACCGGTGCTCGGCGCATGACAGATGCGCGCCGCATTATCCACGTCGTTCGTGCCGAGGAAGCGGACCACTTTCTGGATTGCGTAGTAGGTCTCGTTCATGATGCCGCGCGCGGTGAGGAAGAAGGAGATGCGCGACGGTCCCGCCGCCTTGATCTGTGACGCTGCAATCTGCAGCGCACGCTCCCAACTAATTCGCTTGAAACCGCTCTCGCCGCGCATCCGCAACATTGGATACGGAAGGCGACCTAGCGCACGGAGCTCGGTCGATGAGAGTGCGCGCAGCGCGGAGACATCGGCAAGGCGTGCAGGGTCAAGAGCACGTGCCGTGTTCACCTGCAGCAGGTTGAGGCGCGTGGTGCAGAGGTGGAGACCGTCAATCGTCCAGTCCTGGAAGCCGGCCACGCCAAGCGCGCAGCCATCGCAGACCCCCTTGCTGAGGATGCGCCAGGCGTAGCGAAGGTTGCCGCGGTTCTCCCAAATCGTCCGCAGCGTCTCGGTGATGTGGTTTGGCTTCTGCAGGCCGAACCCGTTCGGGCGCCAGCTCACGAAGAGGGAGGGCTTGGGGAGCCACGACCCTCCGTATCGCTTTCGTGGAGCGGGGGGCTGCACAGGGGTGGGGGTGGCGCTCATATGGCGAGTCTAGCGGCGCGCCGATGCGAGCGGCGGACGGCGCGGGAGGGTACGATCCGCGCGCCGAGTGTTGCCCGGCGCAACCAGTTCCCAACGAAAGGGGATCAGATGCCTGCCAGTGTGATCGTCGGCCTGCAGTGGGGCGACGAAGGGAAGGGGAAGACAACTGACTTCCTCGCCGAGCAGGTTGCGGCGGTCGTGCGCTATCAGGGAGGAGACAACGCCGGTCACACCATTGTCATCGGCGAAGACACCTTCAAGTTGCACCTTGTGCCGAGCGGCGTGCTCTACCCGCACATCACGCCAGTCATCGGGCCAGGTGTGGTGGTCAACCCAGAGACGCTGCTGCGCGAATTTGATGGGCTCACGGCCCGCGGCATTGACATCTCGCGGGTGCGCGTCAGTCACGCCGCCTCGCTGATCCTTCCGTATCACATCGCTCTGGACAAGGCGCGCGAAGCGGCGCTCGGTGGCGCAAAGGTTGGCACCACTGGACGCGGCATTGGGCCAGCGTATGAAGATCGCTCCGCGCGGACAGGCCTACGAGTCGAAGACCTTCTCAATCCAACCTCAACAGCGGCACGACTTGCACGTGCGCTGCCGGAGAAGCGTGCGCTCTTGCACGCACTCGGCGTAGATGATCCAGCTGCCACGGATGAGCGTGCAATCGCAACGCAGATTGCTACGTGGGGGGAGCGCCTTCGGCCGCACATCGCAGATACGAACGAACTGGTGCAGCGTGCCCTTGCGAGTGGGGAGCACCTCCTCTTTGAAGGGGCGCAGGGGACGCTTCTCGACCTTAGCCATGGTTCATACCCGTACGTCACGTCTTCACATCCAATCGCCGGTGGCGCAACGACCGGCGGAGGCATCGCCCCACTCCAAATTGATGAGGTGATGGGGGTGATGAAGGCGTATGCGACGCGAGTTGGATCTGGACCGTTCGTCACAGAGCTGACAGATGCAATCGGCGAACGCATTGCAACGACTGGACATGAGGTTGGTACCACCACTGGCCGCCGTCGACGCGTTGGATGGAACGATGCACTGCCGCTCCGCTACGCAGTGCAACTGAATGGCGTCTCCAGCATCATGCTCAACAAGCTCGATGTCCTCTCTGGAATCCCAGAGATTTTGCTCTGCGTTGCGTATGAGATTGATGGGGTGCGCGTGGAGCGTTGGCCAGCGTCTACCGCCGAGTTAGAACGAGCGAAGCCGATCTACGAACGCTTCCCTGGATGGAACGAACCGATCCACCAAGTGCGCGCACTCGCCGACCTGCCAGAGAACGCACGTCGCTACGTGACGGCACTTGAAGAGCTCGCCGGTGCGCCGATCGTCCTCCTCTCTGTTGGACCTGAGCGCACGCAGACGATTGAACGTGCATGGCGGCCGATGCGCCGCGCGCCGAAGCGCGCCTGAAGGTGACGAGATGATTGAGCGCTATACGCGTCCAGAGATGGGTGCTGTGTGGGGGGAGGCGGCTCGCTGGGAGGCGGCACTCCGTGTTGAGATCGCTGTTGCCAAGGCACAGGCAAAGAACGGAGAGATCCCCGCCGCTGCGGCAGAGGCGATCGCAACGCGCGCCACGGTGAATCTCCCGCGAATCGCAGAGCTTGAGGCGACGCTCGATCACGACACGCTCGCCTTCGTGAATGCCGTTGCGGAGTCGATCGGCGCTGAGGGGCGCTACCTCCACTATGGCTTGACCAGTAGCGATGTTATTGACACAGCGCTTGCCCTGCAGCTGCGTGCGGCCAGTGATCTCATCCTTGTCGAACTCGACGCGCTCATTGCCGTCATCATCCGCCGCGCCCGCGAGGAGCGCGACACCGTGATGGCGGGGCGCACCCACTCCGTGCACGCCGAACCGATGACGCTCGGCGCAAAGCTCGCGGGCTGGGCCTTTGAGGCGGCGCGTGACCGCGAGCGCCTCGCCCGCGCTGCAGATGAGGTGGCGACGGGAAAGATCTCAGGGCCAGTTGGGACGTACAGCCAGATCAGCCCCCAGATTGAGCGTGAGGCGCTCACCGCACTGGAGCTTCGCGTGGATCCTGTCAGCACGCAGGTCGTCCAGCGCGATCGGCATGCGGCGCTCGTTGCCGCCATCGCAATCACGGGTGGCACGCTCGAGCGCTTCGCGACCGAGATTCGCAACCTGCAACACAGCGAAATCGATGAGCTTCGAGAGCCGTTCCGCGCCGGCCAGGCGGGGAGCTCCGCCATGCCCCAGAAGCGAAACCCGGTGAAGAGCGAACGCATTGCAGGCTTTGCACGACTCTTACGCGGATATGCCGCAGTTGCGATGGAGAACCAGGCACTCTGGCACGAGCGCGACATGAGTCACAGTTCCGCTGAGCGGATCATCTTGCCTGATGCAACGACCCTGCTGCACTATGCGCTCGTCTCCATGCGCGGCATCATCGACAAGATGGAGGTGAACCGCGAGGCGATGCGTCGCAATCTTGACGCTGGCTTCGGTCTCCACGCTGCATCACGCCTCCTGACGGCGCTCATCAACGCGGGTACGGCGCGTGATGCCGCCTACACGCTGGTGCAGCACGCCTCATCTGCAGCGCGCGAGAAGAGGATCAGCCTCCATCAGGTCGCGTTGGCCACCCCTGCAATATCAGACGCACTCGGTGCTGACGCACTTACCGCCGCACTCGATGAGCGCGCGGCGATCGCGAACTGCGGAGCCTTGGTTGATCGTCTGAAGGAGATTGAACGCGGAGGTTAAGGCTGTACCGCACGCTGTTCGGTGTAGACATTGAATGAGTGTTCGCGCAAGAAGCCGATCAGACAGATGCCGAGTCGTTCCGCCGTCTCCACCGCGAGTGATGATGGCGCGCCAACGCAGGCGATCGCCCCAACGCCTGCGGCGGCCGCTTTCTGCACAAGTTCAAATGAGCAGCGTCCCGAGAGAAGCAGCAGCGTGGCGTTGAGTGGCAGTGCGTCACGAAGCGCCGCTTCGCCAATCAACTTGTCAACAGCGTTGTGGCGGCCAACATCTTCACGAACGGTGGTGAGGCGCAGCGACCCATCGCCGACTACGCTCACGGCCGCTGCAGCGTGGAGTCCGCCAGTGCCTGCAAAGAGGTCCTGAGCGGCGCGCAGTTGATCTGGGAGTTGCAGCAGCGCGGCACTGCTAATCCGTGCGATCTTTGCAACGCGACCGAAACGTTGCGCTACGTCATCGAGTGATGCCTTCCCGCAGATGCCGCATGAGGCGGTTGCAACCGTGGTGCGTGCAGGAATACGCGATGCATCAAACGAAGCACGGAGATGTACAAGAATATGATTCTCGGGTTGCGACGTGTGCAGCGGATCGCCGAAGCTGATGCGCACCACATCGCTTGGAGCGATGAGCGTTTCACTGACGAGGAATCCAATGGCGAGCTCTTCGTCGTTTCCTGGCGTGCGCATCGTGACGGCAACCTCAATCGGCACTCCGTCGGGTCCAGCAACGGAGATCTGCGCCGGCTCTTCGCCGATCAGGAGGTCGTCGCGATCCGAGGGCACGCCGTCACGCCATGTAGTGACACGTTGGGCGGATGTGCGTCGACGCGGATCAGGTGGTCTGCTCACCTCGTGATCCTAGCGGCGAGCGTAGGCGGGAGATAGCGAACGGCCGGGGCCCCGAAGGGTCCCGGCCGTCCGGAAACTACGAGATTCGAAAGCTCAGCGCGCTGGGCGTCGGCTTGCGAAGCAGGTGTCGCAGTAGACCGGCTTGCCGCTCGTTGGCAGGAAGGGGACCATCGTCTCCTTACCGCAGTCCGAGCAGGTCGTCGGGTGCATCTCGCGTGGTCCGCGTGGAGCTCGCGGGGCGCCGTAGCCACCCGCGCTGTAGCTGCCGCCGCCGGTGTAGCCGCCGAAGCCGCCACCCGCTGAACCACCCTCGCGCTGCGCCTTGCGGGCATTGCGGCATGGTGTGCAGCGCTTTGGCTCGGTGAAACCGCGCTCGGCGTAGAACTCCTGGTCCCGCGCCGTGAATACGAACTCCTGGCTGCAATCCATGCAGACCAAGTTCTTGTCTGTGTACATTCCGTTCACTCCTATTGTTGGCTCGCCTCGTGTTCCGAAGGTTTGTCTCGCGAGCCCTAGAGGGAACGGTTGACTGATCTCGGTCGCGTGCGTGCATCCTATGC
>JACCEB012091543.1_pt1 | contig 29023 bp, 24 predicted proteins | sample 7454761 | NCBI WGS metagenome assembly JACCEB01 (sample SAMN15323454, study PRJNA562643) | freshwater metagenome | isolation source: river surface water | place: USA:Blue River Watershed | collected 2017-08-18
CGCGCTGAACTTGAAAAAGCTGCTGCTGAGAAATTGGCTGCTGCACAAGCGCAAGGTGAGAAGTTGGCTGGCAAAGTCATCAAGCTCAGCCAAAAAGCGGGTGTGGACGGTCGTTTGTTCGGCTCTGTGACCAACCACGACATCGCTGAAGCGTTGACGAAAGAAGGTTTCGCAGTGGCAAAAGCTCAAATCCGCATGCCTCATGGCCCTATCAAAACAGTCAGCGAAAGCGCTGTGGGCGTGGCATTGCACACCGACGTGATTGTTGAAATCACCGTCAACGTGCAAGGCGAAACCGCTTAAGTTTCTTCACGTTACGAAAAAGCCGCTCATTGAGCGGCTTTTTTTTGAGCTTCTCGCAATACCGTGCGTTCAGTCATTCCTCTTTGACAAAGTGTCTGAATTTGAAGGCGATGAAACCAATCAGATTAAAGATGCCAACGTACAAAACAAAATTCCGGTAACGACGGCCATCATTGGTTAATTTTTCTTGCTCAAGCGCATCCATTTGCTGGGCTGTTTGCGCATGAATATTCAGTCCTTGCTTGCAAATTTGATGACTGGCATCGAATGAAGCGCCCTCTCTCTGCGTGTTTTGTTCACAATTTTTGATGAGTTTGTCAGTGCTGATGTGCAGGCTCTGTTCGCGTGTGTAACTCTCGTGAATTGCGGTGAGGCTCACGGTATGACGCCAGTCGGCCAGCCAATAAGCAGGTGCGAGTGTGCAGAAAAAAAAGACCAGATACTTCTTTTGGGTGCCGGTCAACGTCATGCGTCGTAGCCATCCACAAAGACCAATGTTCCTGTTGAGTTTTGGAGGCGATGGGGCAGGATGGCTTGGTAGTCCTCACTGGCATACCAAGCTTCAGCAATGGCGCGGCTAGGAAATTCGAGAACGACATACCTGACGCCTGGGCTTTGTCCTTCGAGTTGCGTGGCGTGACCGCCACGAACCAGATAACGACCGCCTGCCGCTTCAATGGTTGCAGGGACCTGGGAGGCGTAGCGTGCATAGCCCTCAGGGTTTGTCACCGTGATTTGGCCAATTAAATAAGCTTTTGTCATCACATCCTCACAGTCACTTGTAGAAGGCTTCGACTTTACCTTTGAGTTTGATCAGAAGGGGTTTACCTTTGCGATCCAGTGTTTTGCCGGCAGGGACTTTGATCCAGCTTTCGGTGATGCAATATTCTTCGACATCAAAACGTTCTTTGTCATTGAAACGAATGCCAATGTCATGTTCGAAGACAGAGGTCAGATGGTGGGGGCTACGTGGGTCGATCGATAAACGATCGGGCAGTTCAGGGCGTTGTGTGGCTTCGGTCATGCAGTGATTTTCCATGATTTAGGTTTCAAATAAAATCAATACAGTTATGCATAAATATTTACTTTTGGTTTTTGGGTTAGTGCTGCAATCCACGGTATGGGCCGGTTGGGTTTACTTCACCAACAACAACCATGGATCGAACGACTATTACTACGCGCCATTAGAAAACAAAGGCAAAGTTAAGGTGTTGCGCACTTTTACCCAATTGCCAGTGGATGCCAAGGTGCCGTTTCATACACCCAAAGCGGTGGTGAAGGTCATGTTGTACAACTATGCTTCTGAGCAATCCACGTATGAGATCAATTGCCAAGAGCAATCAATTCAATTGATGGAACGAATTTTTTACCGCGACATGGTAGGTAAGGTGCCGTTTATCACGCACAGAGTCAAAGACACGTTTATCCAGGAAAGTAATTCAGAGTTTGCAAGGCAGTTCATCAAGACCCCTTTGCACTTTGATGACATCAGGCACTACCGCATGTACGAGGTGGCTTGTCAGTCTTAAAAAAAGGGGACCGCTCTCGGCGATGAATTGGAGTCCATACGCGCCCTAAAGATCCGGGCTGGTGGCGAGAGCGGTCATAAACCTAAGCAACCTTGAACCCTTTATATCGGTTCGAGTCGCCCAGGCTTTAATGCTTAACCGATGAGATCGACGCGGCCATCTAAGCTCATGACGCCGGTGATCACGCTCAGTTTGGGATGGCGCTTGATCACTTGGCGGCGGAACTCGTTCAGCGCTTCTGCATGTGCTTCGGTTTCGTTGTGTTTGTCTGCCACTTTGTCATCGCCAAAAGCCAGTTTGGCTGCACCGCAGTCACGGTGTGAGATGCCCACGACCCGCTTGATGTGATGCAAAGACACGGTGATGTCTAAGTTGTCCCAGTAGGTTTTGTGCCACGCTGAAAATTTGGGATGTACAGCGCCAATTGGACCGCCTGCCATCACAAATTGGCTGTAGTTGTCGGTTAATTTTTCGCGGCTGATGCCTTGCAGCAAGCCCATGTACTGCCAACTCAATGTGGTGAAGCGTGGGTCAATGCAGTTGACCAACATGGCTTCGTAATTGCCACTGGCAGCTTTTGCTTGAAAGGGCATCATGCCCAACATGCCGCCGGCGACAGCAACGGCGCCAGCCGTCAATATGCTGCGACGTGAGTGATTGCCTGCCAATTGAAGTGGCCCGCAACAGGCGCAAGAAGGGGTAAGTTTGTTCACGGCGTTGTCCTTGTTGTGTTGAAAAAAATATACAAGTACGTTGTCGACTTGAAATTTCTATTCTTGAGGGATTTTAAATATTTCCACATGTTGTTCATTTCATGAGGTGTCTGCTTATTTCGGGTCCGAGGTCCCATGCAGATTGATAATGTGGCGATCATGTTTGAAACACCTTCTTGCATCCCAAAATTTCGCGTGCTGAGCCTCATCCCGCCGATGACGCAACTCAACACGCCGTATCCCTCAACGGCTTACCTAACTGGTTTTATGCGCGCCCAAGGCCTAGAAGCGGTGCAAGAAGATCTCGCGTTGGCTTTGGTCTTAACTCTGTTCACGCCAGAGGGCTTGGCGCGCATGCGCGCAGCTGCCTTGGCGCAACCCGAAGTTCAACGCAGTGCCTGCGTGAATTATTTTCTGGATCACTTTGAACGCTACCAAAGCACGGTTGCTCCGACTGTTGCATTTTTGCAAGGGCGCGATGCCACCCTCAGCCACCGCATTGCAGGTCGAGGGTTTTTGCCCGAGGGGCCGCGTTTTGACGCATTGGACGCCTACAGCGATGAGGAGGGGGGCGATCCGCTGGCTTGGGCTTTCGGTGCATTGGGGCAGCAAGATCGTGCGCGGCATTTGGCGACGCTCTATCTCAATGATCTGGCAGATGTTCTGCGCGATGCGGTAGATCCCCGATTTGAATTTGTTCGCTATGCCGAGCAGCTGGCGGGTAGTCAAGCGACGTTTGAACCACTGGCCCAAGCGCTCGCAGCGTCGCCCACACTGGTGGATGACACGTTGAGGTCATTGACCTTGGATGTCATCGCCAAACATCAACCGGAACTGGTGTTGTTATCTGTGCCGTTTCCTGGGGCTGTTTATGCAGCTTTTCGGATTGCACAAGCCATCAAGGCGCACCATCCCCACATCCGAATCGGACTCGGGGGTGGATTTGTGAACACAGAGTTGCGCGAACTGACAGAACCTCGCGTGTTTGACTTTGTTGACTTCATCAGCCTCGATGCAGGCGAGAGACCCTTGCTCGCACTCATTGCGCATCTGACAGGTCAACGCAGTGCACAGCGCTTGGTTCGTACGTTTATTCGAAACGAAGCTGGAGAAGTCAGGTTGATGAATTGGGCGGAGCCCGATGTGCCTTTTGAAGACGTGGGTACGCCGACTTGGGATGGCCTGCCATTGGACCGTTATTTGTCTTTGCTGGATATGCTGAACCCCATGCACCGTTTGTGGAGCGATGGACGCTGGAACAAGCTGACGGTGGCGCATGGCTGTTATTGGAAAAAATGTAGCTTTTGTGATGTCAGCCTCGATTACATCTCGCGTTATGAAACGGCGTCTGCCACCACGCTGGTGGACCGCATCGAAAAAATCGTGGCAGAGACTGGTCAAACTGGCTTTCACTTTGTTGACGAAGCGGCGCCGCCGAAAGCCCTCAAGGCATTGGCCGAAGAGCTGTTGCGTCGCAAGCTACACATCTCATGGTGGGGAAATATTCGGTTCGAGAAAACCTTCACGCCTGAGCTGGCAGTGTTGCTGGCCGACAGCGGCTGCATTGCGATGTCGGGCGGTTTAGAGGTGGCCTCGGATCGCTTGTTGCGACTCATGAAAAAGGGCGTGTCGGTTGAGCAAGTCGCGCAAGTCACCAAAAGCTTTTCAGACGCCGGCATCTTGGTACATGCCTATTTGATGTACGGCTTTCCCACGCAGACTTTGCAGGACACGGTTGATGCGCTCGAATACGTGCGTCAGCTGTTTGAGAACGGCTGCATACAAAGTGGTTTTTTTCATCGATTTGCTTGTACCGTGCATTCCCCAGTGGGCCAGCGCCCTGAAGACTATGGCGTGCAGGTGGTGCCATTGCCTGAGGTGAGCTTTGCAAAGAATGACATCGCATTCATCGACCCTACTGGGACTGACCACGATACCCTCGGTCGTGGTCTGAAGAAGGCGATCTACAACTACATGCATGGCGTGGGCTTCGAACAAGATGTGCGCCAGTGGTTTGAGCTTCCCAAAGGGCAATGTCCGAAGCCCTCCGTGACACGCGACAAAATTTCGCAGGCTCTGAGTTTGTAGTCGTGCGTTTGGATTTAATTTTCTTCATACCGGCCAGGAAAGATGCGTTTTTTCTACTAGAATATTGCTTTCGGAATTAACCACTCCATGCGGGAATAGCTCAGTTGGTAGAGCGCAACCTTGCCAAGGTTGAGGTCGCGAGTTCGAGCCTCGTTTCCCGCTCCAATTTCAAAGAGCCCCTGAAACTGATGTTGCAGGGGCTTTTTCGTATCCTCATAACCCATGTCGCAGATTAATTGTCTTAGCCATTTGGATGACTTTGACCCAAATGAACTCTTTCGTCTCACCGATGACGGTGCCGGCGGAAGGCTGCAGACGTTCAAGCGGTGGTTGAAATTTCGCTTGCGCTATTGGCTATGCGAGGCGCAACTCAAACAAATCTTTGCATTTTTTCAATCCCATGGCATCGCAGATGTGATGCAGACGGATATACCGATTTTGTTTAGGCCCATGCGTCCATATTTGTGGACTGGCTTAAAACCTAATGGTCGGACAGCTGGGTTGATCGCACACTTTGAATGGTTGTTGTCTCGACATGCCCCGCAAACCGTTTGTGATTTTTACGCGCGTGGCGAACAACGATATTTTTCGCAAACCTTTCCAGAGGGTGAGGTTTGTCTTGCACTCGAACCGGCCAGAGGTTTGGGTCGAGAGGGCGAATTGGCATTGCATCTCAAATTCAATGGTGTTGCCGTGATGCGCGCTGCATTCAGTATCTTGCCAGCCCACATGGTTGGCATTGAATCACCTGGCTTGGTGATGGTCATTGGCAATGTGCAAGGTAAAAAACAACTGAATCAAGAGATCAAAATTGTGACGCAAAGAATGGAGCGCACGCGCCCGCAAAATATTCTCATGACTGCTTTACAGGGTTTAGCTACGGGTTGGCAACTGGTGGGGATGGTTGGGGTATCAAATTCGTCGCATGTTTATTCAGGCTATCGAAGCTTGTCACAACGTGTGGGGCAAAGCTATGACAGTTTGTGGCAAGAGTTGGGGACGTCGGGGGCTGTGACGGCGGCACACTGGCGCTTGCCTATCCAATGGGTGGCGCGTTCAGAACAAGACGTCCCATCTAACAAACGTTCGCAGTTGCGTCGTAAGAATGAGATCCGTCAAAAAATCTTTGATGACGTGGTTCGAAACAGCGCAACGCTTTGATCAGCGTGCGCTGATTCAATGAAGATTACTTTTTAGGCAAAGTGCCGCCGCTCTTCACACATTCATCCAAGGTTTTGAATTCTGTAAATTTTTTGGTGCGCTCATAGCTGGGGCTGTTTTTGTCATGGCAGATGCCAGCATCTGACTTTTTCACGATGGGTTCTGCAGGCGCTGCTGCCTGTCCTGCTGCAGGGCGACCCCCACTTTTGACGCATTCATCCATTGAGCCAAAGCCTGTGAACTTTTTGGTGTTGTTAAAAGAAGCGCTTGTTTTGTCATGACAAATACCCGCATCAGATTTCTTGACCACTGGATCTGCTGCGTGTGATACGCCTATGCTGAGACCTAGAAGGGATGCAATCAAAAGTTGATGTGTGGCGCGAAGCGTCATGAAGCTCTCCTTAATTGGATGGACTGACCGAAATGTTTATTGCAACTCAAAAAATTGCAAAGCAAATATAGACTAAAAATCTAAGAAATCGTTGTTATAGGAATAAGTCACCGAGGTGGCTGGCGTAAAATCTGTGCACACAAAGACACTGCCCGAGTGGTGAAATTGGTAGACACAAGAGACTTAAAATCTCTCGCTTCCGTAAGGGGCGTACCGGTTCGATTCCGGTCTCGGGCACCAGCAAACCGCACAAGAAGGGAGTTTCGTCATGGCACGCTACAACGCCGCGTATGAAATCCACGTGCATGGACTTGTTCCACTCAACCCAGAAGTCGGACTCGATCAGTTGCAAGACGCTTTGCGACCCTTGTGGCACTACGCCGGGGCCGCATCTTTGGAAGAGGGGGCTTCTAGTGCCTACTCTGAAGAACCCGGTATTCGCTTCAACCCAGAGGAGCACACCCTTCAAATGTGTTGGACGGTGCCTGGGGATGACGATTTTCGACAAAGCTTGGATGAAATGTGCATGAGCCTCAATGAGCTCACCGCCGCAGGCGCGCCGATTGAGGTGACGTTTTATGACAACGACTTTGACGACGAAGACGATGCACGCGGTCAAGATTCGCGTGATGATTTCATCATGTTGTTTGTGGGGCCTACGCCGGCAGACATCATGCAAGCGCAACGTGACATGTTGGTCAACGATGTGATTCACCTGATGGAACGCCATTTTGATGGCGCTGAATTGGGTGGTGTGGTGACCGAAATTGACAAGCTCTTTTCTGAGCGCTTTGACAATTTGGTGAACTCACTGGATTTGGGACGTTCACCTCGTGGCCCCAACGGTGGCCATGGGGGGGGGCATGGGGGACGCAAACCGCGTCACTTGCACTGAGTGCCACTCAATTGCCAAGCCCTTGGTGTTCCCCAAAATCAGTAGACATAAAAAAGCCGCTCATCAGTGAGCGGCTTTTTTGTTGGAAGGTTGATCAGTTGGACTGGATGCCAATGCCTTTGAACTCGCCTGTGGCAATGCGCTTTTCCCACTCGGCCGGGCCGGTGATGTGCGCACTGGTGCCACCTGAGTCCACGGCCACGGTCACGGGCATGTCGACCACGTCGAATTCATAAATGGCTTCCATGCCGAGGTCCGCAAAGCCCACCACTTTGGCGTGCTTGATGGCTTTGGACACGAGGTAAGCCGCGCCGCCCACAGCCATGAGGTAGGCCGACTTGTGCTTCTTGATGGCTTCGATCGCCGCTGGGCCGCGTTCGGCTTTGCCGACCATCGAGATCAAGCCCGTTTGTGACAGCATCATGTCGGTGAACTTATCCATGCGGGTGGCCGTGGTCGGGCCGGCTGGGCCCACCACTTCTTCGCGCACGGGATCCACGGGGCCCACGTAGTAAATCACGCGGTTGGTGAAGTCCACAGGCAACTTCTCGCCCTTGGCCAACATGTCTTGGATGCGTTTGTGGGCAGCATCGCGCCCAGTGAGCATCTTGCCGTTGAGCAAAAGAGTTTGACCGGGCTTCCAGCTCGCCACTTCTTCTTTGGTGAGGGTGTTGAGGTCCACACGTTTGCTCTTTTGCGTGTCTGGGGTCCAGTCGACATTGGGCCACAGGTCGAGCGAAGGTGCTTCCAAGAACACGGGGCCCGAACCGTCCATCACAAAGTGGGCGTGGCGCGTGGCGGCGCAGTTGGGAATCATGGCAATTGGCTTGCTGGCTGCATGCGTGGGGTACATCTTGATCTTCACGTCGAGCACGGTGGTCAAGCCGCCTAACCCTTGGGCGCCGATGCCCAAAGCGTTGACCTTGTGGTAGAGCTCCAAGCGCAGTTCTTCAACTTGGCTGAGCTTCTCGCCCTTGCTGGATTTCTCGAGCAATTGGTACATGTCGAGGTCGTCCATCAAGCTTTCTTTGGCCATCAACACGGCTTTCTCGGCCGTGCCGCCAATGCCAATGCCGAGCATGCCAGGTGGGCACCAACCCGCGCCCATGGTGGGTACCGTTTTCAATACCCAATCGACAATGTTGTCGCTGGGGTTGAGCATGTACATCTTGGACTTGTTTTCACTACCGCCGCCTTTGGCTGCGACGGTCACGTCCACTTTGTTGCCCGGTACGATTTGCGTGAAGATCACGGCCGGTGTGTTGTCTTTGGTGTTTTTGCGGGCGAACTGTGGGTCGTCGACCACGGAGGCGCGCAGCATGTTATCGGGGTGGTTGTAGCCACGGCGCACGCCTTCGTTGATGGCGTCTTCCAGACTGCCCGTGAAGCCTTCCCAACGTACATCCATGCCGATTTTCAAGAACACGTTGACGATGCCGGTGTCTTGGCAGATCGGACGGTGGCCGTAAGCACTCATCTTGCTGTTGGTCAAGATTTGAGCAATGGCATCCTTGGCTGCAGGGCTTTGTTCGCGCTCGTAGGCGCTTGCCAGATGCGAAATGAAGTCAGCAGGGTGGTAGTAGCTGATGTATTGCAGAGCGGCAGCGACCGATTCAATCAGGTCATTTTGGCGGATCGTGGTCATGGATGGAGTCCTGAAAAAGGCCAGAAATAAAAACAGCGGCTGAGTTTACTCAAGACCGCTGTCGTAAGGCTTGCATCTGTGCGGGATTGCTATTTCACGTTCAGTACCCACGCGGCCAGCTTCTTGGCGTCGGCATCGGTGACTTGTGTGTTGGCGGGCATCGGTACGGGGCCCCAAACGCCGGCACCCCCTTTTTGTATTTTGTGCGCCAGTGTGTCCAGCGCTGACTTGTCTCCTGCGTATTTCGTGGCCACGTCTTTGAAGGCCGGACCGACCAATTTCTTGTCTGTGGCATGGCATGCCATGCAGTTCTTGGCGGTGGCCAAGGCTTGATCTGCCCATGAGGCGCCAGACACGCAGGCGACAGTGAGCGCGATGGCTGTGAAAACGTGATGCTTCATGGTTTGAGCCTCCTTGGTGCTTGCAATGACAACGATGTACTCAGTTTATATCCCCTCAAATAGCGTGTGGCATGTCGGCTTTAGGTAGGGGTTGAACATAGGGCTGGGCGATAATCAAAAAAGATTTTCATTGATGCATTTTTGACCGGAGCCCTCTTCATGCCTGCTTATCGTTCCAAGACCTCTACTGCTGGCCGCAACATGGCTGGTGCTCGTTCCCTGTGGCGTGCCACGGGTATGAAAGATGACGATTTCAGCAAACCCATTGTTGCGGTGGTCAATTCGTTTACCCAGTTTGTGCCAGGTCATGTCCATTTGAAGGACTTGGGTCAGCTGGTGGCGCGCGAAATTGAAGCCGCTGGCGGTGTGGCCAAAGAGTTCAACACCATCGCAGTCGACGACGGCATTGCCATGGGCCACGATGGCATGTTGTATTCGTTGCCCAGCCGAGACATCATTGCGGACTCGGTGGAGTACATGGTCAACGCCCATTGCGCCGATGCCATGGTTTGCATTTCGAACTGCGACAAGATCACCCCCGGCATGTTGATGGCGGCGATGCGTTTGAACATTCCTGTGATTTTTGTGTCGGGTGGCCCCATGGAAGCCGGTAAGGTGCGTTTGGCCAATCCGCAAACCCAAGTCATGGAGTTCAAAAAGCTAGACCTCATTGATGCGATGGTGATGGCGGCCGATAACAAAGTATCTGACGCAGATTTGGCCGAAGTTGAACGCTCAGCTTGCCCGACGTGCGGTTCTTGTTCGGGTATGTTCACGGCCAACTCGATGAACTGTTTGGCTGAAGCACTGGGTCTGGCATTGCCTGGTAATGGCACCGTGGTGGCCACGCATGCCGATCGTGAACAACTTTTCAAGCGTGCCGGGCATGTGATCGTGGACCTCTGCAAGCGGTACTACGAACAAGACGATGCGTCTGTGCTTCCTCGTTCCATGGGGTTCAAAGCCTTCGAAAATGCGATTGCGCTCGACATCGCCATGGGTGGTTCGACCAACACCATCTTGCATATTTTGGCGATTGCGCAAGAAGCTGAAATTGACTTCACCATGGCAGACATTGACCGCATGTCCAAAATCGTGCCTCAACTTTGCAAGGTGGCACCCAACACCAACAAGTACCACATTGAAGATGTCCACCGTGCCGGCGGCATCATGGCCATCTTGGGTGAACTTGATCGCGCAGGTCGCTTGCACACCGATGTACCCACGATTTTTGGTAAGCCCATGAAGGCGTTGTTGGATGAATGGGACATTGCGCGCAACCCCAGTGACGCTGTCAAAACTTTTTACATGGCAGGTCCTGCTGGCATTCCAACGCAAGTCGCTTTCAGTCAAAACACGCGTTGGCCGAGTTTGGATTTGGACCGCACCGAAGGTTGTATCCGTTCGGTAGAGCACGCATTCAACAAAGAAGGTGGTCTGGCTGTGTTGCGCGGCAACATCGCGCTTGATGGTTGTGTGGTGAAAACGGCGGGCGTGGATGACAGCTTGTTGGTGTTCGAAGGCCCTGCCCATGTGGTGGAGTCACAAGACGAAGCTGTGGCGCACATTTTGAATGATGAGGTCAAAGCGGGTGACATCGTGGTGGTTCGTTACGAAGGCCCCAAGGGCGGGCCAGGCATGCAAGAAATGCTGTACCCCACCAGTTACATCAAATCCAAAGGTTTGGGCAAAGCCTGTGCGTTGTTGACCGATGGGCGCTTCTCTGGGGGGACCTCAGGCTTGTCGATTGGCCACTGCTCACCCGAAGCGGCGGCAGGCGGCACGATTGGTTTGGTCAAGAATGGGGACCGCATCCGCATCGATATTCCCAACCGCAGCATCCATGTGTTGGTCAGTGACGAGGAATTGGCCAAACGCCGCGTGGAACAAGACAAACTCGGTTGGAAGCCTGCGTTGCCACGCCCGCGCAAGGTGTCGTCCGCGCTGAAGGCTTACGCCAAGTTGGCCACTTCGGCTGACAAAGGTGCGGTGCGCGACTTGTCTTTGCTCGACTGAGCCGATAGATTCGTCACGCATGTTGATCCACCCGCAAATTGACCCTGTTGCTTTGCAACTGGGTCCGCTGGCTGTCCACTGGTATGGCTTGACCTACTTGGCCGCGTTTGCTTTGTTTGTGGGGTTGGCACGCCTGCGCTTGACCCATGCGCCCTATGCCTCAGATGTGGCTCTAGGGACTTGGTCTAAGCAAGACATTGAAGACGTTTTGTTTTACGGTGTGATGGGCGTCATTTTGGGTGGGCGCATTGGCTACTGCCTGTTTTACAAACCCGGTTACTACCTCGACCACCCTTTGGAAATTTTGGCGGTCTGGCAAGGCGGCATGAGTTTCCATGGTGGCATGTTGGGCGTATTTGCTGGAACGGCCTTGTTTGCATGGCAACGTCATCGCCCTTGGTTGTGGGTTACAGATTTCATTGCTCCCTGCGTGCCTACAGGTTTGGCTGCGGGGCGTGTGGGTAATTTCATCAATGGTGAGTTGTGGGGCAGGGCTGCCGATCCAGATTTACCTTGGGCGATGGTGTTCCCTCAAAGTGGCAGCCTGATCGCGCGTCATCCCTCGCAGATCTATCAGTTTTTGGGCGAGGGCTTGTTGTTGTTCATCGTTCTCTGGTTGTTTGCGCGCAAACCTCGTGCGATGGGAGCGGTGTCTGGCGTGTTCATGATGGGTTATGGCAGTTTGCGTTTCATGGCGGAGTACTTCCGTGAACCCGATGCCCATCTGGGCTTGCTGGCACTGGGCATGAGCATGGGGCAATGGCTGTGTGTGCCTATGGTGGTGGTTGGCGTGGCACTCTGGTGGCACGCACATCGCCGTTCATCCGACGCTTGAGCCACGGTGGGGGCACTAGGGTAAGCCCCCGTGTTTTTGTGGTTTTTTTTAGGTTTTGAAGTCTTCATAATTACGCGTAATTACAGAAGACTTTTCATCTCTACCTATGCGCGCGCTTCCCAGTTCACTCCATGACGACGTCGCTTCGCAGTTGCGCGCCTACATCTTTGATGGGCATCTGTTGCCAGGCAGTTTCATCGATGAAGTGACCTTGTGCGAGTTGTGGTCGATCTCGCGTACCCCTTTGCGTGAAGCGCTCAAGGTGTTGACCGCAGAGGGCTTGGTACGCCATGAGCCGCGTCGTGGTTGTTTTGTGAATGAGGTGACTGCGCAAGATTTGGACGACATATTTCCTGTCATTGCCTTGCTCGAAGGTCGTTGCGCTTTTGATGCCACCCAGCGGGCGACACCTGCAGACATCCAGGCTTTGGATGCCTTGCATCAGCGTTTACAAACACACGCCAAGGCCGGTCGTATCAATGATTACTATGAGGCCAATTTCGCTATCCACGAGAGCATCATTCAGATGGCAAATAACAAGTGGCTGGCGCAAACGATTGCCGATTTACGCAAGATTTTGAAGCTGGCGCGTTTGCAGCAATTGCATGCCCCAGGCCGTTTGAAGCAAAGTTTGAAAGAACACCTGGCCGTCTTTGCCGCCATGAAAGCAAAGAATGCCGTGGCTGCGGAAGAAGCCATGCGTCACCACCTTCTTCAACAACACGAAGCTTTGCGGGGTTTGGCCTCGATCACAGAAAGAAAAATGCGATGAACGCGACGACTTGGCTCAGCAGCAAAATTAATCTGCTTCGCAACTCGGCCCTAGCAGCCGCTGACACTGCACCACGCGAAGACCGCTCCACCCGCGAACGCTTGGAGGCCACCCTGCGTCAACAGCGTGAGGCCTTGTCACCTCGATCCTTGCGGCGTACCTTAACTTTGTTGCAGGCTGTGGTGGATCCGCGGGTGAGTGAAGTCGAAGGGGGGCGTCGTGCCAAAGCCTTGGCCGATTGGTACGTCAAGGCGCAAGCAGCTGAGCGACAAGATCTGTGGTTGCTCATCAGTGAGCAATTTGGCCCCGATGCGCTGAAGGTGCGCGCGGCGCGCGATGACTACGACGCTGCTTTGGGCACGGTCGAAGAGGGGCCCGCTGAAATTCGCTTGCGCCGTGCGCTCGTGTCGCCCCGCACGCGACTGTTGCAACGTTTTGCGGCGGCCTCTGGCGGCATGCGTTTTTTGGTGGATTTACGGGCAGAGTTGTTGCCGCATCTCAAAGGCAACAAGCGCTTGCTTGCATTGGACGCCGAGCTTGAGAATTTATTTTCAACTTGGTTCGATGTCGCTTTCTTAGAGCTGCGCAGCATCAGTTGGGACTCCCCCGCTTCCTTGATTGAAAAACTCATCAAGTACGAGGCGGTGCACGACATTCGCAGCTGGGCTGATTTGAAAAATCGCTTGGACAGTGACCGTCGTTGTTATGGTTTTTTTCACCCCAGCTTGCCCAATGAGCCCTTGATTTTTGTGGAAGTGGCTTTGCTGGACGAGATGGCCGACAACATCATGCCCTTGTTGGATGAGTTGGCGGCACCTGAAGATTTGCAAAAAGCCACTGTGGCTATTTTTTATTCCATCAGCAACACCCAAGGCGGGCTCAAAGGTGTGAGCTTCGGAGATTCTTTGATCAAGCGTGTGGTGGAAACCTTGCGTTCTGAATTTCCCAAACTGAAGACGTTTGCCACCTTGTCACCTATACCTGGCTTGCGTCCTTGGCTGTCAAAAAACGTCTCAGATTTGCTTGCGCAGTTGAATGACAAAGAGCTGGCGGCCCTGGGTCGAGAAATCAGTTTTGAGCCTCCCACCGCCACGCATGTGTTGGCCGCCATTGAGCAGCCGCAAGTTTTGGGTGCTTTGTCACCCAAGTCACCTCTGCGCCATTTTTTGACGCGGGCTGGGGCACACTACTTGGGTCAAGCCAAATCGGGCGATCAGGTGTTGGATCCCGTTGCACGTTTTCATTTGGGTAATGGTGCGCGCATTGAGCGCATCAACTGGTTTGCTGACCCTTCTGCCAAAGGCATGAAGCAATCCCACGGCTTGATGGTCAATTACCTGTATGACCTCAAACGTTTAGACAAGTACCGCCAAATGTTAGAAGGGGGCACCACGCCCGCATCGAGTGAAGTCGAAAGCATGTATTTCAATTAAATGAAGGAGACCGTGATGACCATTTTTCAAACGTTGCCTACCCGCCGCCAATGCTTGGCGTTGATGGCGTCTGCCGTCGCGTTGATGAGCCCCCACTTGCAGGCGCAAACCGCGTGGCCAACCAAGCCTGTCACGCTCGTGGTGCCATTCCCTGCGGGGGGCGGCACGGATACCTTTGCGCGACCTTTCTCGGCGCAGTTCTCCAAGCAATCTGGCAAAACCTTGGTCATTGACAACCGCGGTGGCGCTGGTGGCAACTTGGGGGCTGGCGTGGCGGCCAAAGCAGCACCTGACGGCTACACCTTGTTCATGGGCGCCGTGCATCATTCGATTGCACCTTCGATGTACCCCAAGCTCGACTACGACTTAGAGCGCGATTTTGTGCCCCTCGCCATGGTGGCCAGCGTGCCCCACGTGTTGGTGGTGAACCCCAAGAACGTGCCCGGCGATTTCAAGGCCTTCATGCAGATGGTGCGAAGCAACCCAGGTAAATTTAATTACGGCTCTGCAGGCGGCGGCACGTCTCACCACCTTGCCGGTGAATTGTTCAAGTTGCAGAGCAAGACCTTCATCACGCACATCCCTTACCGTGGTGCGGGTCCCGCCCTACAAGACTTGATTGCAGGCAACGTGGACATGATGTTTGATGGCCTGGGCTCTTCCGCGCAACACATCAAAGGGGGGCGCATCAAGGCTCTGATGGTGTCGGGCAACAAACGCAACCCGTCTTTTCCCGATGTGCCATGTGCAGCGGAGTTGGGGATGCCCGATTACAACGTGACCACTTGGTATGGCTTGTGGGCGCCTAAGGGCACACCTGCAGATGTTCAGACGCGTATCGTGGAAGAAGTGCGCAAGGCCGCAGCATCGGACGACATCAAAACCAGTTGGTCTAACAGCGGGGCAGAGTTTCCTGCGCTGACTGGTGTGCAATTTGGTCAATTTGTGAATGGCGAAATTAAAAAATGGGCGGCTGTGGTGAAGGCCTCTGGCGCCAAACTCGACTAAGCGAAGACAGATGATGAATCACAACCTCTATGCGGCGCTGCGCGCCGAGTTTCCTCGCAACCTGAACACCATCGCCATTGAAACAGACGATGGCCTGTGCTACAGCTGGTCCGACCTCGAGCGTGCCAGCGCCATGATGGCGAATTTGCTCGATTCATTGCACATTCCCAAAGGCGCGCGTGTGGCGGTGCAAGTGGAGAAGTCGGTAGAAGCCGTCATGCTCTACCTCGCTACCTTGCGCGCGGGCTATGTGTTTTTGCCCCTGAACACCGCTTACCAAAGCGCAGAGATTGAGTATTTCATTGGCAATGCCGAGCCCGCCGTGGTGGTGTGCAGCAGTAAAAACTTTGGTTGGGTCAGCAAAATTGCGTTCAAGGCTGGTACACAAAACGTGTTCACCTTGGATGACAACCGCACAGGCAGTCTGCTCGAGCGTGCTGCGCATTGCGCGGATAAACACCAAGTGGTATCAAGCAAGACCGATGACTTGGCTGCTATTTTGTACACCAGCGGCACCACGGGTCGCAGCAAAGGGGCCATGCTCTCGCACGGTAACTTGCTCAGCAATGCGCAGACCTTGAAAACTTATTGGGGTTGGAAGCCTGGTGATGTGCTGATTCACGCCTTGCCCATCTTCCATGTACACGGCTTGTTTGTCGCTATTCATGGCGCTTTGCTCAATGGCAGCAAGATGATTTGGTTGTCCAAGTTTGATCCCAAATTGGTCATTGCCAAAATGCCCGAAGCCACCGTGTTCATGGGGGTGCCTACGCTGTACGTACGTATGTTGGCCGAACCTAGCTTGACCAAAGCACAAGCTTCGAATATGCGTTTGTTTGTCGCAGGTTCTGCGCCGTTGCTGTTAGAAACATTCAACGAATGGCGTGAGCGGACAGGGCAGGCCATTTTGGAGCGCTATGGCATGAGCGAAACCATCATGCTCACGTCTAACCCCTATGCCTCTGATGCCCGCTATCCCGGTCAAACCGAGCGCCGAGGCGGCACGGTGGGGTTCCCCTTGCCGGGGGTTTCTTTGCGCGTGCATGACGACGAAGGCAAGGCCTTGCCTGTGGGGGAAATTGGCGGCATCCAGGTCAAGGGTCCGAATGTGTTTGGTGGCTACTGGCAGATGCCTGAAAAAACCAAAGAAGAATTCACCCCCGATGGTTATTTCAAAACGGGAGACGTAGGCAAGGTGGATGAGCGTGGCTATGTGGTCATTGTGGGACGCAGCAAAGACCTCATCATCAGCGGCGGCTATAACGTGTACCCTGCAGAGATTGAGGGCTACATCAACGAAATGTCGGGGGTGGCAGAAAGCGCCTTGATTGGCGTGCCCCATCCCGATTTTGGTGAAGTGGGCGTAGCCGTGGTCATTGCCAAGCCCGGTGCCAAGGTTGATGCAGAGGCCGTTATTACGGCGCTCAAGTCACAGCTGGCTAACTTCAAAATTCCGAAGAAGTGTTTTGTGGTGGCTGAGTTGCCACGCAACACCATGGGCAAAGTGCAAAAGAACTTGCTGCGCGATCAGTACAAAGGATTGTTTTAAGAACTTAGCCAGCCAAAGCCGCCGAGTTCACCCGTTGTGTGATGTGTGCCAGGGCCTCGTCCACTTGATCAATCAAGATCAAGCACAAATCGCCTTTTTGCAAACGCTCCATCGCACGATCAATCGCCAAGAATTCGCCATGAATCTCGTCGATGTGCGTGGTGCGCTTGGCGCCGTCTAAGCCCTGTCGCAAGAGCTTCAACACCTCGCCATCCACACGGCCTCGCTGGCAGGCGTCTTGGTACAACACCACGTCGTCAAACGCTTCGCCAATGATGCGCGTTTGCTCGCGGATGTCCTCGTCACGACGGTCACCTGCACCGCTGATGACCACACTGCGGCGTTGCGCGGGCAGATTGGTCACGGCTTGCACCAGGGCTTTGATGGCATCTGGGTTGTGACCGTAGTCGGCAATCACAGTCGCACCTTTGTAGTCGAACACATTGAAGCGGCCGGGCACCGCGTTGCTGTCGCTCACAAAAGTGGCCAAGCCTTTACAAATGGTTTGCCAAGGCACGCCCACGGCCCATGCAGCGCCGATGGAGGCCATGGCATTTTCAATTTGGAAGCCAATGGCGCCACTGCGTGTCACGGGGATGTCGGACAAAGGAATGCGCACCGAGTGGTTGCCTTGCATGGCAACGATTTGGTCATCTTCCACAAACAACACGCGTTTGCCTTGGGCGCGGTGTGTCGCAATGACGGGATGGTGCGAATCCAGGCCAAAGAAGGTCACTTGACCTGGGCACTTGTTGGCCATGGCCACCACCATGGGGTCGGTCGCGTTCAGCACCGCGGTGCCAGATTCCGCCACGTTCTGCACGATCACGCGCTTGAGAACAGCCAGGTCTTCGACGGTGGTGATGTAGTTGAGTCCTAAGTGGTCGCCCATGCCGATGTTGGTGACCACGGCCACTTGGCAGCGGTCAAAGGCCAGGCCTTCGCGCAACATGCCGCCACGCGCTGTTTCAAGCACAGCGGCATCTACATCGGGGTGCGCCAACACGTTACGCCCGCTGCGTGGACCGCTGCAGTCGCCGCTGTCGGTTTGGCGTCCGTTGACATAGACGCCGTCGGTGTTGGTCATGCCCACGCGCAAGCCATTGGCGCGCAGCAGGTGAGAGGTCAAACGCACGGTGGTGGTTTTGCCATTGGTGCCGGTCACGGCAATCACGGGGATGCGGCCATCACCGCCATCGGGGAACATGGTGGCCATGACTGCTTCCCCCACATCGCGGCCTTTGCCGAACGAGGGGCTCAGGTGCATGCGCAGGCCAGGGGCGGCATTGACTTCCACCACGCCACCGCTTTGTTCTTCGAGGGGGCGCAACACCGATTCGCACACCACGTCGACACCGCAAATATCTAACCCGACCATTTGTGCGGCCGCAATCGCGCGCAATGCCACTTCGGGGTGCACGTCGTCGGTCACATCGGTGGCGGTGCCGCCCGTGGACAGGTTCGCGTTGTTGCGCAGAATCACCCGTGCGCCTTTGGCAGGCACTGAGTTGGCTTCAAAGCCTTGTTCTTTGAGGCGCGCAATGGCGATGTCATCAAACCGAATCTTGGTCAACGAGGTGGCATGGCCTTCGCCACGACGGGGGTCGGCGTTGACCATGTCGACCAACTCGCGCACGGTGTTTTTGCCGTTGCCAATGACCAAGGGTGGTTCACGGCGTGCAGCGGCCACCAGTTTGTTACCCACCACCAGCAAGCGGTAATCGCTGCCGGGCAAGAAGCGTTCAACCAAGACTTCTTCGCGACAGGCGCGCGCAGCCACATAGGCTGCTTTGACGCCTTCTTCGTTTGTCACGTTGACGGAAATGCCTTTGCCTTGGTTGCCATCGCGTGGCTTGACCACAACAGGTAATCCGATTTCTTGCGCAGCCGCCCAAGCGTCTTCGGGGCTCGTCACAGGACGACCCAAAGGCACGGGCACACCAGCGGCATGCAATAACTTTTTAGTCAGTTCTTTGTCCTGTGCGATGGACTCTGCAATCGCGCTGGTCGAGTCAATTTCGGCGGCTTGGATCCGTCGTTGTTTGCTGCCCCAACCGAGTTGCACCAAGCTGCCCTCGGTCAAACGACGGTAGGGAATGCCGCGTGCGATGGCTGCATTGACGATCGATGCCGTGGATGGGCCTAAGCGAATGTCTTCGTCGAGTTCACGCAACTGATGGATGGCTGCATCGACATCAAAGCTGGTGTTGTTGTAGGCCGCCACGCACAGTTCGTGCGCAAGTTTGACGGCGAGGGTGCCCACTTGTTCTTCGGTGTACTCCACTGCGACTTGAAACAAGCCATGGTCAGTGGTGGGTGTGGTTCGGCTGAAAGTGACAGGGCAACCGGCCTCAATTTGCAGGTGTAAGGTCGCAGCCTCTAGAGCGTGGGCCATGCTGAGCTTGATCTTGTGATCGGTGGGGCGCAAGCTGCCGACGCCTGGAAAAAGATTACGCAGCCGATTTTCAAATTCGGGCTGTTGGCTCAAATCAATTTCGCCATCTTCACACTTGACCATGGCTTCCATAGCGGTGTGGCGGGTCCAGAGGTTGGGGCCGCGAAGGGCACGGATACGAGAGACTTCCATTAGCCATTCATCCTTGCAATGTCTTTGGCAACTTGTTGGTTTTGTTGTCCGAAATTTTTCAGGCCTGCGCGAATCAGCAACGGCGCGATGTCGAGTGACCAAGCAGTGGCCACAGCGGCCAGCAGGGTCGAAATATGCAGGCCATCTTTGAGCAGACGTGCAATCAGCTCGAGGTCCAAATGGAACAGCTGTGTTTCTTGGTCGCCACGCGCCAGCGTCACGTGACCGTCTTTGCAAAACACGCCGCGTCCGCCCGTTTGCAAATGGGCTTGTAAGGCTGCGTTGTCATGGGCTTTGGCGTAGTAAACCACTTCGCCATCGCTCAGTTCAGCCAGTGACACCACGGCTTCTTCGTCGGCATTGAGTACGGCCGCGCCTTCTGGGAGCACCAAGTCAACCTGGGTGCGGATGACGGTGCGCATTTGCTCGGGCGTTTGAATGTCGTGCTTGTCAATCAACCCGGCATGCGTGGCCGGCATGTTGGTGACCACGCCGACCAAGCAACGGTCATAGGCCAAGCCTTCGTCCAAGATGAGGTCCGGGGTCGTTTCAAACACGGCTGCGTCGAGGGCGCGGTTGATCAGCAAGCGCTCAGAGGCTTCAAAGCCTCGTGCATCGTATTTGCCCAAATGCTGTTGGTCCATGTAGAGGCCGTCTTTGCAAGCCAGGCCTGTGCGTTTGCCAGACAAGTGCAGCAACCAAGCCACCAGCTGTGCCAGCTCGGTGGTTTGTTGGCTTCCGGAAATACCAACCACGGGGATGCGTCCCGATTCGTTGGGGCCAAATAAATGTTCGACGATGGCCTTGCCCACAGGACGCGGTTGACCGACGGCGGGTTTGACGTGCATCAGCAAGCCTGGGCCTGCGTTGACTTCGATGATCGCTCCGTGCGTTTCCTCAAGGGGGCGAGAAATGTCTTGCGTGACGATGTCGATGCCGGCAATGTCCAAGCCAATCACGCGGGCGGCGAGGGTGGCCACAGCCGCCACTTCGGGGTGAACCAAGTCCGTCACGTCATTGTTCAAATTGCCATTGCGCTGCACGACCACAATGCGCCCTTTGTCGGGCACGCTGTTGGGTTGCAAGCCTTGACGCTGAATTTCGAGCAGCGACATTTCGCCACGTGGGGTGTGCAAGCGAATCAAGTCGAGTGGAAAGCCTTCGGCTATGCCGCGACGTGGGTCGGTGTTGATCTGGCGGTCAATCAGTTGTTCGACTGTCGAGGTGCCGTCGCCCGTGATACAGGCGGTTTCGCCGCGGGTGGCGGCCACCACGCGGTCGCCGACCACCAAGACGCGGTGTTCGTCGCCGCGGACATAGCGCTCAATCAATACTTCGCTGCCTTCTTTCTCGGCAGCCACCCAGGCTTGGCGAACGCCTTCTTCGGTGTTCACATCCAACGAGACGCCCCAGCCCCGGTTGCCATCTAATGGTTTGACCACCACGGGCAACCCGATGTCTTGAGCAGCTTCCCAGGCTTCGTCGGCTGTTTTGACAATCTGGCCTTCTGGCACAGGAATGCCACACTGGGTGAGCAAGCGTTTGGTCAAGTCTTTGTCGCTTGAAATGCTTTCAGCAATGGCGCTGGTGCGGTCGGTTTCGGCCGTCCAAATGCGGCGTTGCTTAGAGCCATAACCCAGCTGCACCAAGTTGCCTTCGGTCAAGCGGATGAACGGTGTTTTGCGTTCGACGGCCGCGTCCACGATGCAGGCCGTGCTCGGGCCCAGGCAGCGCAAGTCAGCAATTTTTTTCAGGCGATCCACCGTGGCGGTGATGTCAAACGGTTGGTTGTTGGCGGCTGCCATGACGAGCGCGCGCGCGGCCAAGAAGCTCTCGCGTCCTAATTCTTCATGCTCGGTGCGAAACACCACTTTGTAAATGCCGCGTTTGCTGATTTCGCGGGCCTTGCCAAATTCGGCGCGCGCACCGGCCAGCAGCTGCAGCTCGATGGAGACGTGCTCCATGATGTGGCCCATCCATGTGCCTCCCACCAAGCGGGTCAAGAAACCGCCACGGTGGCCCACACCGCAATGGTGTTCGACCAAGCCTGGCAACCAGCCATTGATGCGGTCGTTGAAGCCTTCAATCTTGTTGGAAGGGTGGTCTTCCATTTCGCCCAAATCGATGAGTGCTTCAATGATGGGGCGGTAAGTCCAAATATTGGGTCCGCGCAAATAATTCATGCGCAGGATTTGAATGTCTTTGAAAGCCATAAGTTAGCTCAGAAATTGGGGGGCGATACAATCAAATGCATGCGTGCTGGGGTGCAACAAAGTCCTGGCTCCTGCTTTTATTTTTACCGCCGTCTGTCGATTTCTATCGATTGAAAGCAGCCACATTCCAATAATGAATTCTTCTTTGTCGGCTTCTACCCAAGTTGTTGTGCCCGAGGGCTGGCGAACTTCAGTGTTTGCGCAACTGTCTACCCAAGAAAACGTTCTAGCCTCGCTAGAGGTTGACCTGAATGCCCAATTACATTTTTCGCATGGACTGCTAATTGTGACAGACCAAAGGGTGCTTTTTGGCGCCCGAGAGGCATCTTCTGACCCGGTTTGGGAGGCCTGGTCCTTGGCGTCTGGGATGGCGATCACGCACACCGATCATGCCGGCGTTGGGACCCTCAGTTTGGTCAACGCAACGCAACGATTGGCGAGCTGGCGCTTTACCTTGACGCACAACATCGCGGCCATGCGGTTGCAAGAAAAATTCGCGGACCGCATTGAGGTGTTGACCCACGGGCAATCGCTGACCGTTGCTGCACAAGCGCGTTGCCCACAGTGCAAATTACAACTCGAGGCCATGGGCGATGAATGCCCTGTGTGCAGCCGCGAACAGCACGCACCGTTGTCCACTTGGGGCTTGTTTCGCCTGTGGCGGTTTGCCAAACCCTACCAATGGCGTTTGCTGGCGGGTTTTTTGTTGACGCTGGCTTCGACCGCGGCGACCCTGGTGCCGCCATACCTGACCATGCCGTTGATGGACGATGTGTTGATTCCCTTTCAAAACGGCAAGGACATCGACCACGATTTGGTCTTTTTGTACTTGGGTGGTTTGCTGGGGGCCGCCATTCTGGCATGGGGCTTGGGCTGGCTCAAAACCTATATCTTGGCCTTGGTGTCTGAGCGCATTGGCGCCGACTTGCGCACCACCGCCTATGAGCATTTGATGCGCTTGTCACTCGAGTATTTTGGCGGTCGACGCACGGGCGACTTGATGAACCGCATCGGTGCCGAGACAGATCGCATCTGTGTATTTTTGTCGCTGCACTTGCTGGACTTTGCCACCGACGTGCTGATGATTTTGATGACCGCTTCCATCCTCATCAGCATCGACTCCAAGCTGGCCGCCGCCACCTTGTTGCCACTGCCGTTCATCGTCTGGTTGATTCACACCGTGCGGGACAAATTGCGCACCGGCTTTGAAAAGATTGACCGTGTTTGGTCCGAGTTGACCAATGTCTTGGCCGACACCATTCCAGGCATTCGTGTGGTCAAAGCTTTTGCGCAAGAAACCCGCGAAGCCAACCGCTTTCGTGATGCCAATAAGCACAACTTGGCGGTGAATGACCGTATCAACTTTGTCTGGTCGTTGTTCTCGCCCACGGTCACGCTGATGACCGAAGTGGGTCTGTTGGTGGTCTGGGGCTTTGGTATTTACTTGGTCTCGCACAACCAAATTTCGGTGGGTGTGTTGGCGGCGTTCTTGGCCTACATCGGTCGCTTTTACACACGCTTGGATTCGATGAGTCGTATCGTCTCGCACACACAAAAAGCGGCGGCGGGTGCCAAGCGTATTTTTGAAATCTTGGACCACGTCTCGAGCGTGCCTGAGACGGCCCATCCGCAAAAGCTGCCAGTGCCCGTGCAAGGTCGCATCGAGATTCAAGATGCCGGCTTCCGATACGGCAACCGCGCTGTGATTCGCGGCATGAACCTCACCATCCGCCCAGGCGAGATGATTGGCTTGGTGGGCCAAAGCGGTTCAGGCAAGAGCACCTTGGTCAACCTGATTTGCCGCTTCTACGATTTGAGCGAAGGTTCGATCAAGCTCGACGGCATCGACATCCGAAACATTGCGTTGTCGGATTTCCGTAGTCACATTGGCATGGTGTTGCAAGAGCCGTTTTTGTTCTTCGGCACGATTGCCGACAACATTGCGTATGGCAAGCCCGATGCCACGCGCGAAGAAATTGTGGCGGCGGCCCGCGCGGCCCATGCCCACGAATTCATTTTGCGTTTGCCACAAGGCTATGACTCGCTGGTGGGTGAGCGCGGCCAAGGCTTGTCGGGCGGTGAGCGTCAGCGCATTTCCATTGCGCGCGCGTTACTGATCAATCCGCGCATCCTCATCTTGGACGAAGCCACGGCTTCGGTTGACACAGAGACCGAGCAAGAAATTCAAAAAGCCTTGGACAACTTGGTGCAAGGCCGCACCACAATCGCCATCGCGCACCGTTTGTCCACGCTCAACAAAGCCGACCGTTTGGTGGTGATGGAGCAGGGCGTGGTGGTGGAAGAAGGCAACCACGACACGCTGATGGCACGTCAAGGCGCTTACTTCCGTTTGTATGAAGCCCAAGCCAAAAATGCAGAAGACGCCATGGTGCGTGCTTCTGGCAAGGAGTCTGCATGAGTGCCGAGTTGACCCCCAGCTTTCAGCTGGCCTTTGATCCCTTTGGCAAATTGGTGGTCACCTTGGCCGATGGCACGCAACACGTGGGTGCCGTGGTGGCACGCGCCTTTCCGATTGCTGCGTCCGAGCAGTGCATCTCTGTGTTGAGCGCCGAGGGCAAGGAGTTGGTTTGGATTGAGAACTTGTCTGACTTGCCAGCCCAGACCCGCGACATCATCCAACAAGCGTTGCAAGGTCGCGAGTTCATGCCCGAGATTTTGCGTTTGGACGGCGTGAACAGTTTCTCTACCCCCAGTGTGTGGCGCGTGCAAACCAACCGTGGACCGACGCAACTGGTGCTCAAGGGCGAAGAGGACATCCGTCGTTTGAGCGCCCACCGCTTGATCGTGGCGGATGCGCATGGCGTTCAGTTCTTGATCCGCGATTTGCCCTCGCTCGACAGGCACACGCGCAAGCTCTTGGATCGTTTTTTATAAGCGCAGCAGGGCGGCGTCAGCGGCCTTCGCATGCGGCGAAGACGTCACGTTCGCGTTGGTAAACCGAGGTTTTCACCGCCATCAATCCCAACACCGAGTGGAACAAATTGTCGTGAGACAAAGGCTTGTGACGTTCGGCTTGCAAGCAGCGGGTACTGACGCGGCTGAGTTGTTCAAAACTCGGGGATAACCAAGTGATCATCGGCACTGTTTTTTGCTCGGCGGGGGCCACGCTGTAGGGCAGGCCGTGCAAGTACAGATTGTTTTCGCCCAGTGATTCGCCGTGGTCTGCGACATAGAGCATCGCGGGCGTGTTGGTTTTTTCTTGTGCTTTGAGCCAAGCAATGACGCGCGATAAGAAATAGTCGGTGAAGACGATGGTGTTGTCGTAGGCGTTGACCACTTGGGCGCGATCGCACTGCGACAGCGACGTGTCGTTGCATTCGGGGGTGAATGTTTTGAATTCAGCCGGTGTGCGCTTGAAGTACGCCGGACCGTGGCTACCCATTTGATGCAGCACCACCACGGTACCGAGAGCCCGTCGCTCTGCAGGAAGTTTGGCCAATTCCGCATCAATGCGCGTGAGCATCACCGTGTCTCGGCATTCATCACCTTCGCAGTGACCAGGCACTTTCAAGTTGGACGTATTGATGTTGGGGATGCGGTCGCATTGGTCTTTGCATCCCGATTGGTTGTCTATCCAGAGCACGGCATAACCCGCATGTTGCAACACATCCAGCAAGTTCTCAAAGTCATTCGCGCGCTTGCCATACGCCACGCGCCCGAGGTGCGAAAACATGCAGGGTACAGACTCGGCTGTGCTGGTACCACACGACGTCACTTGGGTAAAACTGGTGAGGCGCTCTTTGGCCAACAAAGGGTTGGTTACACGTGCATAGCCGTTCAAGGAAAAACTGCTGCTTCTCGCGGTTTCACCCAGCACGAACACCAGCAGGGGCGGCCGTTGTGTGGCCGCCGTCGACCTGGGTTCAATGCGTGCATCTGTGCCCAGTGGCTGAATAGGGCCACTCGGCTTGTCTGACGGAATGACGGTTAAATCCAGCAGCGCATACACGCTGTTGAGGGGGTTGATTTGGTAGCGCAATTGCGTGTGGTTGCGCATCAGCGAGGCGAAATCTTGAAACACCCATTGCAACAGGCCAAAGGTGAGTAACACCGACCCCAAACACAGAGCCAAATTGCGGACCACTTGTTGCTGCCATGGCAGTGCTTGCAGGGGTTGGCGCCACAGCCAGATCAGCGGTAGCACGGCGAGCCCCAGCACGGTGAGGGCCAGTTGCCAGCTCAGTTGGTCGCGCGCTTCGCGTGTGTCGGTTTGAAAGACATTCACCACCATGGGCGTATCCACGACGATGCCGTAAGTCAGCATGTAATGCGACGCAAAAGCTGCCAGCAAGAATAACAAGGTGATCACGGGTTTGAGGGTGTAGCGCCAAGCCACGAGCGACAACAAGCCCGTGAGGACGCCTGCAATGATCAGCGCAAACGCCACGCCAAACAACACGCCATGAACGCCTGTCAGGTCAGGAATTTCGACCAACTTCTTCCAAAGCGACAGATTGCCGACGACAGCCAGCCAAATGCTGCTCCACAACACCAAGCTCAGGGCTGAGCGCGCGGGTCGGATGGGGGCGTCTAAAAACATGAGGCGCATATCAAAGCGGCAGAAAAACGAAAAGATGCTGAATCAAGTCGGCCAAGTGCTGCCGTGTTCAGGAACCAATGCCCGCCATCTTAATTCGCGCGCAATGCGTTGGCGAAATGCATCTGCGGCTTCTGGCTCACCATGCACCACATACACCTGATCGGGGGCGTGCTTCATTTGTTTGAGCCAAGTGATCAGTTGCGAGGCATCGGCGTGCGCCGAGGACGACTGAAGCTGCACCACCTCTGCTTGGACGGGGATGTCTTGACCGTGCAAGCGCAAGATTGCCCCTCCGCTGGCCAGCGTGGCCCCGCGTGTGCCTGGCGCTTGGTAGCCCGTGAGGATGACCATGTTGCGGTGATCGGGCAAGTAATGCGCCAAGTGGTGCAGCACACGACCGCCGGTGGCCATGCCGCTGGCTGCCAAGATCACCATAGGGCCATGTCGTTTTGACAAAGCTTTGGACTGCTCGGGTGTTTCCACCATGGTCGCCACATGCTTGAGCCCTTTCAACGCATGCGCGTCGAGTCGATGGGCGTCGGGGTGCCGTTGAAATAATTCTGTGGTGTGAACAGCCATCGGGCTGTCTAGAAAAATCGGAAGTCCAGACGGGATGTCACCGCGTTCCTTCAGCATGTCAATCGCATGAAGCAAGGCCTGTGCGCGACCGACAGCAAAGACAGGCACCACGGCGACACCGCCGCGTGCGGCCACTTTTTTGAGCGCTGGGGCAAGCTCGGCCAAGATGTCCTCGTGGGGGTGCTCGCGGTTGCCGTAGGTGGACTCGATCAACACGGTGTCTGCATCGGGTGGTGCATCGGGGGGATTCATCAGCAGATCGTCAGGGCGGCCGACATCGCCGCTGAACAAGATGCGACGTCCTGCCACTTCGAGCAAGATACTGGCTGCGCCCAAAATATGGCCCGCTGCGCTGAAGGTAGCCTTCCAACCGGGGATGGGGGAGAAGCTGATGGCTTCACGTTCGGGCTTGAGCAACTGCAGCGACAACAAGGCATCGTGCTTGCCGTACAAAGGCAAGGCCGGGCTGTGTTTGGTGTAGCCGTGGCGGTTTAAAAATGCAGCGTCTTCTTCTTGAATGTGGCCGCTGTCGGGCAGCAAGATGGCACACAAATCGCAGGTGGCGGGTGTGGCATGAATGTGCCCCCGAAAACCTTGGCGATAGAGCAGGGGCACATAGCCACTGTGGTCGAGGTGGGCGTGGGTGAGTAAGACAGCATCGACCTCGGTGGCTTTGATCGGCAAGTCGTTCCAGTTGCGCAAACGCAATTGTTTGTAGCCTTGGAACAAGCCGCAATCGACAAACAATCGTTTGCCGTCGTGTTCAACCAAATACTTGGAACCGGTCACGGTGCCGGTTCCACCCAGAAAAGTGATATTGACGCTCATGTCTGCAGTATCCCTTGTTTATCAGCGATACCGCAGCCCGATCAGTTGAAAAAGCGCTTGAGCTTCTCTGCCCATCCGCCTTCAGCGGGGGAGTGTTTGTCGCCCCCTTTTTTCAAGGATTCATCCAGCTCTTTGAGCAACTTGCGTTGGTGCTCGGTGAGCTTGACCGGCGTTTCCACCGAAATGTGGCAATACAAGTCGCCAGGAAAGCTCGAACGAATGCCTTTCAAACCTTTGCCGCGCAGGCGAAATTGCTTGTCGTTTTGCGTGCCTTCGGGAATGTCAATCGCAGCTTCGCCGGCCAGCGTGGGTACCCGAATTTCGCCACCCAAAGCCGCGGTGGTGATGCTGATGGGCACGGAACAATGCAAATCGTCGCCATCGCGCTCAAAGATGTCGTGCTTTTTGACCCGAATCTCAATAAACAAGTCGCCGGGCGGACCGCCATTGGTGCCGGGCTCGCCGTTGCCCGTGCTGCGAATGCGCATGCCGTCGTCGATGCCCGCAGGGATTTTGACTTCGAGTGTTTTCTGTTTTTTGATCTTGCCTTGGCCATGGCAGCTCGTGCAGGGATCGGGAATGATCTTGCCTGAGCCGCGGCAGTGCGGACAGGTTTGCTGCACGCTGAAAAAGCCTTGGCGCATTTGCACCTGACCACTGCCGTGGCAGGTGGTACAGGTTTTGACCGAGGTGCCGGGTTTGGCGCCTGTGCCGTCGCAGGTTTCGCAATCATCCCAACCCGGAATTTTGATCTGTGCATCTTTCCCGTTAGCGGCTTCCTCGAGGGTGATTTCCATGGCGTAGCTGAGGTCGTTGCCACGGTAGACCTGACGACCACCGCCACGACGTTGCTGGCCAAAGATGTCACCAAAGATGTCGCCAAAAGCTTCACCAAATCCAGCACCGCCAAAGCCTCCAGCACCACCGCGCATATTGGGGTCGACACCCGCATGACCGTACTGGTCATAAGCCGCACGCTTTTCGGGATCGGAGAGCATCTCGTAGGCTTCTTTCACCTCTTTGAACTGCGCTTCCGCTTCCTTGGCTTTGTCGCCTTGGTTGCGGTCGGGGTGAAACTTCATCGCGAGTTTGCGATAGGCCTTTTTGATTTCGTCCTCACTCGCGCCTTTGGCAAGACCGAGAACTTCATAAAAATCGCGTTTAGACATGGTGTGGGCTGTGCCGTGTTTTGTAGGGCTTGATCAAGACTTCGCCGCGTGTTCACCTGGTCAGGCGAAACGCGGCGAAATCAGCTCAGAAGATGAGAGAAAGGTTTAGCCTTTTTTGACTTCTTTCACTTCAGCGTCGACCACGTTGTCGTCGGCGGGTTTGGCTTCTGCGCCAGGGGCTGCACCGCCGGCGGCTTGTGCTGCTTGCATGTCAGCGTAGACTTTTTCGCCGAGCTTTTGTGAGGCGGTCATCAAGGCTTCGGTCTTGGCATCGATGGCAGCTTTGTCGTCGCCCTTCAATGCTTCTTCCACTTCTTTGATGGCGGCTTCGATGGCTTCTTTTTCGC
>JACCEB010693360.1_pt1 | contig 28995 bp, 31 predicted proteins | sample 7454761 | NCBI WGS metagenome assembly JACCEB01 (sample SAMN15323454, study PRJNA562643) | freshwater metagenome | isolation source: river surface water | place: USA:Blue River Watershed | collected 2017-08-18
CCCATCCGTCGCATGTCCGACTCCATGACGTGGATGCCATGACCAATTGGGACGCGTTAAAACTGGGCGTTGCCCAGGCCTTCGCATTGATTCCGGGCACGAGTCGATCCGGGGCCACCATCATCGGCGGTATGTGTTTCGGCATGTCCCGAAAGGCGGCCACCGAATTTTCATTCTTTCTGGCGGTCCCGACCCTGGTGGCGGCCGGCGGTTACTCCCTGCTCAAGGACTATCGGTTGTTGCGCCTGGAGGATCTGCCGCTGTTTAGCGTGGGGCTGGTGTCGGCGTACATCAGCGCGCTCTTGGTGGTGCGCTGGTTAATTCGTTGGGTGAGCGTTCATAACTTCAATGGCTTTGCCATTTATCGGATTGTGTTCGGGCTGATCGTGCTGTTCGCGGTGACACGTTTTTGAAAAATGATGTCGGCCACGGGGTGACCAAGACGCAGTCCACGGGCCTCGAATTTAGTCTGCGGCCGCCATGCCGGACGGGCTGAAAACCCTTGCCCGGCCTGGTTATTCAGGGATTCCTGGGCCGTGCATACGGCCAGCATTTGATCCGCATACTCCGGCCAGTCGGTGGCCATGTGCACGATGCCAGCGGGCTTGAGTTTCGGGCAGAGTTTTTCCATGAAAGGCGGTTGAATCAACCGACGTTTATGGTGACGTTTTTTGGGCCACGGATCTGGAAAGTAAATATGAACCGCATCGAGGCTGGCGTTGGCGATCATGGTGTCGAGCACCTCCACTGCGTCATATTCGATGATACGAATATTCGTGAGGCCATCCTGCTCGATCCGTCCCAACAGTGCGCCCACCCCGGGTTTGTACACCTCAACGCCAACGATATTCCAATTCGGGTAAGCCTTAGCGATCGCGGCGGTGGTCTCGCCCATGCCGAATCCAATCTCAAACACCACGGGGCCGTCGCGCCCGAAAATCCCTTTGAAATCAAGCGTTTCAGAGGGATAGCGAATTCCCCATATCGGAAGCAAACGCTCACGCGTGGTGCGCTGCGCCTGAGTAATGTGTCCGCTGCGCATGACAAAACTTCGGATATGGCGAGGAAAGTTGACGTTCATGGCAATAAAAATTTGGTATCGTTGCGTGCAGCAGGGTGGAGATTCTCAGGGAGGCATGTCCAGCAAGAATAAGCAGTATCGCCTGATTCGTCGGGCGCCACACCTGTTAGACTAGTCGTTCGTTCCAACATTACAGAGTGAGTATCCGTCCACCATGAACAAAGCAGAACTCGTTGAAGCAGTAGCCAGTGCCACCGACTCCTCCAAAGCCGCGGTGGATGAAATGTTGAATGCCACCATTTCAACCATCATCAAAGCCGTGACCAAGGGCGATTCCGTGCAATTGGTTGGTTTTGGAACCTTCGGTTCCGGCAAGCGTGCTGCCCGCACCGGCCGTAACCCCCGCACCGGCGAGAGCATCAAGATCGCAGCGGCCCGCACCGTGAAGTTCACCGCGGGTAAGGCATTCAAAGACGCGGTCAACAAAAAGAAGTAATCCGGTCGTCATGACATCGCAAAGCCCAGGGGTTCCTGGGCTTTTTTTATCTCTTCTTTTTCCCGGCTGACCATGACGCTTCCGGTGGTGGTAGTGGGTGCAGGCCTTGCGGGGCTCACGGTCGCCCTGCGTGTGGCCGATCATCGGCCCGTGGTGGTGCTGGCCAAGCGTACGCGCTCGGAGTCGGCGACGGCCTGGGCCCAAGGGGGCATTGTGGGCGTGCTCGACCCGAGCGATAGCGTGGAGTCCCACGTGCAGGACACGCTGGCGGCCGGGGCGGGCCTGGTGGTGGAGTCCGCAGCGCGCTGGGTGGCGTCGCACAGCGCTCAGGCCATTGAGTGGCTCTTGGCCCTTGGTGTTCCGTTTTCACAGGATGCGGCCGGACCCTTGGGCCTGCATCTCACGCGTGAGGGCGGGCATTCTGCGCGCCGGATTGCACACGCCGCCGACGCCACGGGCAAGGCCATTCACGAGGCACTCCTGGCGCGGTGCCGGCAACATCCAAACATCACGATCCATGAGCACTGGATTGCACTGGATCTGGTGACGAATCGGCATTGTCGAGCGGCGGGCCCCGACCGCTGTCATGGGGTGTACGTGCTCGACATCGATGCACAGCGTGTGGAATCTCTGGCGGCGAGCGCCGTGGTGCTGGCCTGCGGGGGCGTGGGCAAGGTCTATCGCTACACCAGCAATCCGGACACGGCCACCGGGGATGGCATCGCCATGGCCTGGCGTGCCGGATGCCGCGTCGGCAACATGGAGTTCATTCAGTTTCATCCCACGTGCTTGTATCACCCACAGGATCGCAGTTTTCTGATCACCGAAGCGCTTCGGGGAGAGGGCGCCCAGTTGAAAATCCCGGGGGCGCCGGCGGCCAGTGCACGGTTCATGCTGGCCCATGACCCGCGCGGAGAACTCGCGCCACGGGATATCGTGGCCCGTGCGATCGACTTCGAGATGAAAAAGCATGGCATCGATTTTGTGCATCTCGATGCCACGCACCTGGGAGAGGACTTTTTGAAGTCCCACTTTCCAACGGTCCACGCCCGATGCCGTGCGCTCGGGATTGATATTGCGCAGCAGCCCATACCGGTGGTGCCGGCGGCGCACTACACCTGTGGCGGTGTGGTCACGGATCTGATGGGCCGCACGGATTTGGATGGACTCTACGCGGTGGGAGAGACGGCCTACACCGGTCTGCATGGCGCAAATCGACTCGCCAGCAATTCACTGTTGGAGTGCGTGGTGGTGGGCACGGGGGCGGCACAGGCCATCGCACAAACACCGTTGGCCACCCCGGTCATCATTCCCCCTTGGGACGAGAGCCAGGTGGAAAACGCCGATGAACAGGTGGTGATCGCCCATAACTGGGACGAATTGCGTTTGCTGATGTGGAACTATGTGGGCATCGTGCGCACCACGAAACGTTTGGAGCGTGCGTTGCACCGCATTGAACTCTTGCAGTCCGAGGTGCAGGAGTACTACTCGAATTTTCGCGTCACCAGCGATCTTTTAGAGCTTCGCAATCTATTGGTGTGCGCCGAATTGATTGTGCGTTCTGCGTTGGAGCGTCGCGAAAGCCGCGGCCTGCACTACAGTCGCGATTACCCGGACACGTGGCCGGTGGCTCAGCCGACTGTGTTGTCGCCATTACGCGCGGTGACGCGTAACGAGTAATCCACGGCCTGAATGTCTTTGGTGAGTTGGCCCACGGAGATTCGGTCCACTCCCGTGCGTGCGACCTCGGCGATCGATTCGAGGGTGATGCCCCCCGACGCCTCCAACAGCGCCTGACCGGCGGTGATGCGAACCGCCTCGCGCATGTCGTCCATCGAAAAGTTATCCAGCAGAATACTGGTCGCTCCTGCAGTCAGCGCCTGCTGTAACTCATCGAGGTTTTCCACTTCAATCTGAACGGAGACGGCGGCGTTCAGCGCGCGGGCCGCCTGAAGGGCCTGGGCAATGCCGCCGGCGGCCATGATGTGGTTTTCCTTGATCAGAATGCCGTCCCACAGGGCGAGGCGTTGATTGGTCCCGCCGCCCACTCGGACAGCATATTTCTGGGCCTGACGCAGGCCAGGGACGGTTTTTCGGGTGTCTAACACCGCGCAGCCGGTCGGATTGGGGCTCGCATTGGCAACGGCTTGCACATAACGCTGGGTCATGGTCGCCGTGGCCGACAGCAACTGAAGAAAATTCATGGCCGAGCGCTCGGCCGTGAGCAAGGCCCGGGCATTCGCGGTGAGGTCGCAGATCACGGTGTCGGGTAACAATTGATCACCGTCGCGGGCATGCCATTGAATCGTGGCGTTCGGATCGAGCGCCCGCACACAGTCGTCAAACCATTGCGTTCCACAAAGCACAGCCGACTCGCGTATTCGAAGTTGGGCACTGGCCTGGGTATCGGGAGCGATCAGCAAGGCCGTCCAGTCCTGATGACCGATGTCTTCCTGCAAGGCATCGCGAACATTTCGTGTCCGTGACTGCGCCAGAGATTCATGCTGATCATCGTGCATGGCCTCGGCCATCAGGCGGCTCCCATATGGGGCATTAATCCGGCCGGGGCCTTTGCCCGATGTTGCGTGAAATCGAGCATGCGGGTGATGCAGGCCAGGGCCTGTCGACCGATGGCGGCATCGACATGAATCTCGCCATGGCCTTGTGTGAGGCAGTCCAGAATTCCCTGAAGATTATTCATGGCCATCCAAGGGCAGTGGGCGCAGCTTTTGCAGGTGGCACTGTCGCCGGCGGTAGGCGCCTCCAAGATGGTTTTGGTGGGCGCGAGTTGTTGCATGCGATGAAAGAGCCCTTTGTCCGTGGCCACGATGTAGGTCGGTGCAGATCCATCCACAACCGCACGCAATAATGCGCTGGTCGATCCCACTACGTCGGCCAAGGCCACCACGCCGGACGGGGACTCGGGGTGTACTAAGACCATGGCCTCGGGGTGTTCACGCTTCATCATGCGCAACTCGTCAGCCTTAAACTCGTTATGCACGATGCAGTCCCCCTGCCAAAGCACCATATCGGCCTGGGTGTGTTCCTGGATGTAGCGCCCAAGATGTCGGTCAGGTGCCCATAGAATTTTTTTCCCTTGCCCATGGAGGTGACTCACGATCTCAAGCGCACAGGAACTGGTGACCATCCAGTCCGCACGGGCCTTCACGGCGGCACTCGTGTTGGCATAGACCACGACGGTGCGATCGGGATGGGCATCGCAGAATTCATAAAAGACGGGTGCGGGACAGCCGAGATCCAGCGAGCAGGTGGCATCGAGATCGGGCATGAGCACGGTTTTCTCGGGGCTGAGAATTTTGGCCGTCTCGCCCATGAATCGAACGCCCGCCACGATCAACGTGGTGGCCGGATGCTGTCGTCCAAATCGGGCCATCTCCAGGGAGTCGGCCACAATGCCTCCCGTTTCAATCGCCAGATCTTGAATGTCACCGTCAACGTAATAGTGCGCCACTAACACCGCATTCATTTGGTGCAAACGGGCCCGAAGCTGCTCGCGCAGGGCGAACTTCTCGTCAGCGGCAAGAGGCGCTTGCACTTTTGCCCAGGCCTGTGTGATGCAGGTGGCCCCTTGGGCATCTTGAACCACAACATCGAAATCTTGTTTCATGCAAGTTCCAAATAAACTTAATACAAACAAGTGTGGTGGAGCGGGTGAAGGGGATCGAACCCTCGTCTAAAGCTTGGGAAGCTTTCGTTCTGCCATTGAACTACACCCGCAAAAAATTTTTACACCCATCGCGTGGTCTGCCCCACGTTGGGGCGAACTTTTGCTAGCATCAATTCTCCAAAACTTTATAGTTACTTCCTGTCGTCAAACGACATCTATTTTGAAAAAAATTATGCCCCCAATGAATGCCTGGTTGAACCTGCGTCAACTGCTCGATGTGGTCAATGCCGATACGGATTTCAAATCCATCGATGAGCGCAGCCAACGCCTCCTAGAATGGATTGTCGCCCATTATTCCCCGGACCGTCCCATGTTCGTGCAGACCATCGTCATGAAGTCCGATGTCGCCTCGCCGGCCACCATCCACAAAGGGCTGGCCATTTTAGAGCGCGAGGGCATGATTTCGGTAAAAGTGGATCCGGAGGACACCCGTCGCCGTATCGTCAGTCCCACGGAGCGGGCGAAGAAGTTGATGGCCAAACTCTCCCAGCGCGTGAAGGCCTGGGCGGATGGACTCCAAGCCTAAGGCGGCGCTGCTCGAGGACTGGTGGCCCACGCGCCCAGTGCCCTGGGCCATCGGGTTCGCGGCGCTTTATGTCGCCCTGTTTCTGCTTCAGCATCTGATCGGGTCGGTACTCTCGGTGATCCCGGGCCGCATCGATATCGTGTTTTTACCCGCTTTTGCCCGCGTGGCGGCCGTGTTAGTTGCCGGAATCGCCGGTTTGGTGGGCATCGCGGTGGGCAGCTTTGTGGTGAGTCTGGTGCTCTTTCAGGAGTCGATCAGCACCGCCTTCTGGTTCTCCTGCGCATCGGTCTCTGGAATATGGCTGTCGTATTGGATCGTGCGTCAGGCGATGGGCACCAAGACCCTGACGTTCACCCTTCCCATGTTGATGGTGCTGTCCGTGTTGTACTGCGCCTTTAATGCCGTGATTCATGGACTGACATGGGACTTGCTTGATATTACGGAGTATGTCTCCACCACCGATCTGGCATTGATGATGGCGGGGGATCTGCTTGGAGTTGTGCTGATGTTTGGAGTAGTGCGACTGTTTCTGCGCCGTTCAGCGTTGATCGCGAAGCCACTGAATCAGTGATCGACTGATGTCATCCAGAACAGGACCAGTCGTGGGGTTGGCCGATGATATCGATGGGTTATGTCGGTCTGCATCGCCATGCAGCGCATCGAATGCGGATTGGGCCATCGATTTTCCAAGCTCCACACCCCACTGATCGAATGGATTGATGTGATGCAGGGCCGCAAGTGCTAGCACACGGTATTCCCACAACCCAACCAAGGCGCCGAGTGCCTCGGGGCTTAAGCGATCCAATAACATCACGTTGACGGGGTGGCCGCCCCAACAGGTCTTATGGGCGTTCTCATCCGTGAAGCCGGTGGCGAGCGCCTGTGCCTGGGCAATAAAATTCGCCAATAGTGCATCGTGGCTTTCCCGCGCGGCGTGTTCGGGCTGAACACAGGCAATCAGGTCAATGGCCACGCCATGTGCGCCCTGGTGTAACAACTGAAAAAAAGCATGTTGTGCATTGGTGCCCACATCGCCCCACAGAATGGGGCAGGCTGGGCCATCCAGTGGTTGGCCGTCGCGATCAATATGCTTGCCCAGGGATTCCATCCAGAGTTGCTTCAGATAGGGAACGAGCAGGGTGAGTCGACTGTCGTAGGCCGACACCATCAGCGTGGGAATCCGGCGGTGCCGCAGATTGTAGGCATCCGTGGCCGCGAGCACCGCGGGCAGATTGCGGGCAAGCGGTGTGCTGATGGCGTGCGCATCCATGGCCAGACCACCTTCCAGAAAAGCATCGACACAGGCATTTCCGAGTGCCAGTCGGGCGGTAAACGACACGGGCCCCCACAGTGAGTAGCGACCGCCAATGCTGTCATCGAACCACAGGATCTGATGCTCAGGAATGGACCATTGTTGCGCGCGATCGGGACGGGCCGTGACCGCAATCAGGTGGCGTTCGGGGTGGGGCACGTGGGCCTGTCGCATCCAGGCTAGCACATGCTCTGCATTGTGAATGGTCTCGTGTGTGGTGAAGGATTTGCTCACCATGACCACTAAGGTGCGCTGTGGGTCGCACTGCATGAGCAGATGCTGCACACCGTGATAGTCCAGATTGGCCAGAAAATGCACGCGGGGAATGGGGTCGGCACGGGGCGTGCGCAGCGCGGAGATCAGCAGCTGGGGTCCGCTATCCGAGCCCCCGATCCCCAGGTGAATGACATCGGAAAACGGTTCTCCGCTGGAGGCGCGATGGGCACCCGATTGCACGGCCTCGACGAGCTGCGACATGTGCTGGTGCGCACGACGCATTTTTGGCAACAGGTCTTCACCGTGTGGTGCAAACCGTTGGGGGAGCAGCGTGTGCTGCTGCGGCGAGCGGCTGCCGGCGAGTCGCAGCGCCCAGTGGCCTGCAGCGCGCTGTTCCGAGGCATTGACCGGATCGCCGGACAGCATGGCATCCCGAAGCTGAGTGATGCGGTGGGCCGACGGTTGCCCGGCCTGCAGGGGTGCCAGGATACGCGGATGCTCATCCGGACTGAGTGACTGGCGGGCACGATCCAGAGCGAGGTGTGGCCCGAAGAGCCAGGCATTAGGGGCGGACATGCCGGGATTGTACGGTGTAGGTGATCGGCCAGACATGGGCGCACTTGGTGCAACGACAGGTGAGTGACCGATACTGAGGATCGTCTGTGGGCGATTCTGTCAGCGCCTGGATTCGACCATAGCGTTGGCATTGATGACATACCGCTTGGCGTCCAATCTCTTCTGCGCGCATCAGAATTTGGATGAACCGCCACCACGCCCAGCCGGTCATGCACAGCGAAAAGAAGGTGAGAAAAAGTTTAAATAGACGCTCGAAGGCGTTTGGTCGCTCGAACACCCCTTCCATGATGGCCAGGGCACACACCAACATGAGTACTCCGAGAGCCAGATACCCAAAGCTGCGGGCTAATTCGTAGCTGTGCCACTCCCGAAATCCGTGGGCATTGATCGCGGTGACGAGAGGGGAATCGGGCTGGCGGTTCATCGCCGCACGTCGCATGCAGATGCAGACTAGTTTTTGATCTGATTCAGAATGACCAGCGCACGTGGCGGCGTGTCCGAGGTGACAAAGGGCGCGATATTGACCGGTTTTCCTTGAATCTTGAGGGCGGCCTTATCGGGCTGTCCAAACACAATCGCTGCCGTGGAGGACGATGCGAAATCCAGTTTCTGACCGGGTTCGATCTTGGTGTTGACCTTCTCGCCATTCGATTTGACGATTTGCACCCAGGTCGATGCTTGGGATTCCAGTTGACTGTCGTTGGCAGCGATCACGGGTGAGGCTTTCACCGGTGGCATTAATGTTGGCGCTGCGGCCGAAGCCGCTGGTGCAGGTGCGGATGACGTGGTCGGATTGACGGCGGGCGACGGCGCTTTGGTCGGAGGTGCTGGCGCTGCGGCCGAAGCCGGTGCGGGCGCTGGCGTGGGCGCTGGCGTGGGCGCGGGCGCCGAAGTATCGGTCTCCGCCTTGGTGGGTTCTTGCTTTACGATCGACTCCCGAGCGGGGGTTGGTTTATCAAAACTTATTTTGATAATGCCGATCGCAATCAGTGCAGCGGCGCCAAACGCTATCCATCCCCAGGGAACACCCGCGGTTTTCTCCGTCGATGCAGAAATGGTCTCAACGACAGCCTGCGAGGGCGGATGTGCATCACGTTCGGCACTGACCTCGACAGCCGGTGGTGCAAGTGCGTTCGTGAGGCTCATGCCCGATGGACCGGATGCATCGGCGGCGACAGAAAACGTTGACGCATCGGGCGCCGTGTTGGAGCGGTGCCCGTCGGATGTGGCGGTGTCACGAGCGATTGCTGTGGGCTCGGCCGCGGTGGTGGCGATCGGCTCGGGTGGCGGTGGCGGAGGTGGCGCGATGTCGAGTGTCGCTCCGAGAAAATCCGCGTATCGCTGGGCCGCCTGCAAGAAATACCCGGGGCTATAAAACGGGCGGAGGTCGCCCGATTCAATGGCCCGTAACTGGGACGGAGACAGAGCGATGCGAAACGCGGCGTCGGCCAGGTTTTCGCCCTTTTTTTCGCGAGCGGCTTTGAGCGTCTCGGCAATCGTCGTGATCTGTTGTTCCGAAAGCTGTAAGGGAGCCATTTCAACCGGGTCCTGTCGTCGCGTGGGGTAGGGCGGCAAACGCCGGACACTACAGGAAACTAACCACCCCTATAACGCCCGAAAGTACATTAATTTTCCCACATAACTCTGTGAAAATCCGGAAATGTCGCTCAAATCCGGGACAGTACTGATTCTTGATGACGATGCCTCGGTGCGGCGGGCCTACGCCCGCACCCTGGCCGAAGAGGGATATTCCACCCTGGAATTTCCCGATTTTGAGTCTCTGAAGCGTTCGGTTGCGGCCGGATTCTTTCAGGCGAAGCGGGTCTGCCTGCTCTTGGACATGCGCATGGCCGATGCCAATGGCCTGTCGGTGCAGCGCTGGGTCATCGACCACAACATTCAACTGCCCATCATCTTTATCTCCGGAGAGAGCCAGGTCGCGGAGGCCATCTCCGCGTTGAAGGCGGGTGCCGCGGAGTTCCTTTTGAAACCGGTGGAGAGCGAACCTTTGGTGGCCGCCGTGGATGCCGTGCTGATGCCTAAGTCCGAACCGATCGAGCGCCCTGTGATGCCCGTGGGATTTGAGCGGTTATCGGCCCGTGAGATTCAGGTGCTGGATCTGGTGGTGCAAGGCATGCGAAGTCAGGCCATCGCCGCGGCGCTGGGCATCACCCTGCGCACCGTCAAAATGCATCGCGGCAATATCATGGCCAAGGTGGGTGTGAAGAATGTGGCCCAGTTGGTCAGCTTCTATCAACAGCAACGCTTTCAGTCGCCGGGGCCAGCCCTACGGCCACCGGCGCAGGCGACTTCCTAGCCTTTACTTCCATCCGGCGCGATCAATCACGCGTGCTGCGGTCGGTTGCTGATCCGCGACTGCACTAATTGAAATGGTGTCCGCCTTAAATGATCCGAGTCCGCTTAACTCCGGATTGGCAATCGTGATGTTCTGGGCCGCCGGCCATTCGTTATTGGCATTGGCCAGGTGCGCCTGCGCCATCGGTGACGCCAGAAATTCTAAAAAGCGTTTTGCATTCCCGGGATGTGGTGCGTAGCGGGCCACACCGCCACCGCTCACATTGATATGGGTGCCCGATGTTTTCTGGTTCGGCCAGACCACGCCGAGTCGGGCGGCGGCTTCCCGCTCTTCGGTCTTAGGGGATTTCAGAAGGCGCACCAGGTAGTATGTGTTGGCCAGTGCGACACCACACTCCCCGCTCATCACCCCTTTAATTTGATCGGTATCACCGCCGCGGGGCGTGCGCGCAAGATTGGCCACCACACCGTTGGCCCAGGTCTGCGCTTTCGCTTCTCCTTGATGCGCAGCAATTGATGCAACCAAGGACAGCATGTAGGGATGGGATCCCGAGCGTGTGCACACCTGACCCTTCAGCGCGGGGGAGGCCAGGTCGTCGTAGGTCTGGATCTGTTCCGCTTTGATCTTATTGCGGTCAAACACCATTAATCGGGCCCGCGTGGTAAACCCAAACCATAGGTCAGACGCACGCATGTGTTTAGGGAGTGCGGCCTCTAGTGCGGCGGACTTTAATGGTTGAAACAGTCCCTCACTCTGCGCTTTCCACAGCCGTGCTGCATCGACTAGCAGAATCACATCGGCCGGCGAGGCTTTGCCCTCGCTTTTCAAACGTTCAAGAATGGCCTCGTCACCGGCCTGAATCTGATTGACTTTAATGCCCGTTTGTTTCGTGAACTCGGCATAGAGTTCCTGATCGCTCGCGTAGTGGCGCGCAGAGTAGAGATTCAGCTCTTTTGACTGGGCGTGGGCGGATGGGGCAGTGAACAGCACCATCGGTGCAGCGATGCCGCACAGGACTACGGCGGCGATGGCGCGACGTAAACGCCTTGAGGAGGAGGCGGGCGTGCTTCGGGATGTGACAGCGTTCATGGACAGTTCCTTTGAAAACCCCCGGGGCGCATTGCTGGCCGACCGGCTAAGCAGACTGCGTCCGGGTGAAATAATCTTAATGCAAATCATTCTCGTTTGCAAATGATAGACGATCACGGGTGTTGTCTATTGCACTGCAACCTAATACGGGATTAGCACTCAGGCCGGCTGGGACCTCGACGTCAGACGTTTGCAACGCTGTCCTAAACAGTTTGTCAATTATTTTTGACATCAGTTAGTGTAAGCGTAGAATTACACCCATCAGTGGTGTGGAAATAAAGCAGCGCCTTTCTCCATCACCGACACCCTCGTGCGGGTTCAGCACGAATGTGAGGTCTTTCAAAGGAGAAATGCTATGGCAGACCCAAACAAAGTTTGGCCGACGGGCCTTACCGAAGCTGAATCAGAAGAGATCCACCGCAATCTGATTCAAGGCACGCAGATTTTCGGGATGATCGCTGTTCTCGCACATCTGCTGGCGTACATCTATTCACCCTGGCTGAAATAAGGAGTCGATCATGATCTACGGAAAATTATGGTGCGTGGTCAAGCCCTCAGTGGGCGTTCCCTTGTTTCTCGCAGCGGTTGCCGTGGCCTCCTTCGCCGTGCATTTGGCGTTGGTGACCAATACCACTTGGGTAAAAGACTTCCTGCAAGGTGGTCAGAAAGCGCCTGCTGCTCAGCAGTCACAAGCGGTCAAGAAGTAATCGCGACCTGATTATGGAAAAGGTCCCGGGTCGTTCGGCTCAGGGACCTTTTTTATTGATGTAATGTTGGCCACGTGAATCGCTCTCGTCATACTTTCATCCAGTCCATCAGCCTGCGGTTTTTGCCCTTCGCCGAGGCCGCATCGCCTGAATTGCCGTTGTCGCGATTACTGCGGCTCTCCCTGTTTCAGGTGTCGGTCGGCATGGCCTTGGTGCTGCTGATTGGCACGCTCAACCGCGTCATGATTGTGGAGTTGAAGGTTCCCGCGAGTTTGGTCGCCGTGATGGTGTCGATGCCTCTCTTGTTTGCACCTTTTCGTGCGATTGTGGGTTTTAAGTCTGATATTCACCGCTGTGAACTCGGCTGGCGGCGCGTGCCGTATTTATGGAAAGGCACGATGCTTCAGTTCGGGGGATTCGCGGTGATGCCGTTTGCACTTCTGGTGCTCGCGGGTCAAGGGCAGGCGGCCGATGCGCCGGCTTGGATTGGTCAGTTGGGTGCCGGTATCGCGTTTCTTTTGGTCGGGGCAGGGTTGCACACCACTCAAACCGTAGGACTTGCCTTGGCGACCGATCTGGCGCCCCCAGAGTCTCGTCCCAATGTAGTGGGTCTGATGTACGTGATGTTATTGATCGGAATGATCGGAAGTGCACTCATCTTCGGATCGCTTTTGGCCGACTACAGTCCAGGACGACTCATTCAGGTCATTCAGGGTGCCGCACTGAGCACTATCGTATTGAATGTGATTGCCTTATGGAAGCAAGAGACGCGTGATCGTCATCGACAATATTCGTCCACGCCCGATCCGACATTTCAAGAGTCGTGGGCATCCTTTTCGAAGGATCCCGGGGCGTTGCGTCGTCTCGTTGCGTTGGGCCTGGGCACCATGGCCTTCACGATGGAGGATGTGCTGCTGGAGCCCTACGGCGGAGAGATTTTGGGTCTGACCGTTGGGGATACGACGCTGCTCACCGCCACTTTGGCGTTTGGTAGCCTGTTCGGATTCGCGTTGGCGTCGCGTCTGTTAAGTCGCGGCGCCGATCCATTCCGCATGGCCAGTGTGGGCGCATTGTGTGGAATACCGGCATTTGCCGCAGTGATCATGGCAGCGCCCTTGCAGTCTAGTTCACTGTTCGTTGGGGGCACATTTTTAATTGGTTTTGGTGCCGGGCTATTTGGCCATGGCACGCTGACGGCGACCATGCAGAGCGCGCCGAAAGATCAGGTGGGCCTGGCGCTTGGCGCCTGGGGGGCCGTGCAGGCGACGGCCGCGGGTCTGGCCATGGCGCTCGGTGGGGTCATCCGCGACCTGGTCAATACGGTGGGGTCGCCCACATGGCTCGGCGTGGGGGCCGGGGATGCCGCGAGCGGGTATGTGGCGGTTTATATGATTGAATTGGTATTGCTGGTGGTGACCATCGTGGCCATGGCGCCGCTTGTAAAAAAAGAAGTCTCAGGGGAGTTCACGCGTTCGCTGGCGAAGTAAGCCGGTCTTTTAAAGGAAGGAAGTCGAAATGGAACCTTGGCAAGTAGTGTTAGTGGTGTGGGTTATCGCTGCCGTCATGATGGTTGCGAACCACTTTAACCGCGGCGGTAAATAACTGTTGACCTAGCGCAAACAAATCCGTGGGATGCTCGGATAACGTTTGGCAGTCCGTCGCCGTAAGGCCGTGTGCTCGCTCCCCCGAGCATGTGGTCGAGTCGGAAAAAAGCCCCGCCTTGGCGGGGCTTTTGTTTCAGATTTCCCGAAAATTCACTGCGGAATTCTGCCGATCGTGCGACAGTGGTTTACCGTAACCCGAGCCTAGCGATAAAACCTTAAGGATCCCTTCATGACGACCATTCGAAGAACTCTAAGAATCAGGGTATGGTGTGCGGCCGGATTAATGTGGTGCGTTGGATCGCCGGCATTTCCGGCGCATCCATTAGTGAGCGAGGACACTGGCACGCAGGGGGCAGGTGGCAACCAAATCGAGTTGAATGCTGACTGGGCGAGGGACGCCGGTGCGAGGACAAACACGGCGGCATTGACTTATACGCGTGGTATCGCGGAAGCACTGGATATCTTCCTGAATACCCCAACGACATGGAAGGCGCCCGCCGGTGAACGCACGGGGCTAAATGACATGAGTCTGGGTGCGAAGTGGCGCTTTTATGACCGCGAGGGAATGTCCCTGGGCGTGAAGCCCGAGTGGGTGATGGCGACCGGGGATGAGCAGAAGGGCTTGGGCAACGGGAGGAATGGCTATGGGGTCACCCTTATGGCCCAGATCGAGACGGGGGGGTTGACCTGGCTTCTGAATTACGGGGTTAGCCGCCATCGGTTCGCCTTACAGGCCGATCGCGACGACTACCGAAGCACCACCCATCGGTCATCGGTCGCCGTGCTGGTCGGATTGACCGAGCAGCTCAAGGGCTTAATCGATATCGGTCAGTCGAGTCCTGCCTTGAAGGCCGAGTCGAGTAAGCCACGATTTATGGTGTTGGGGGCGATCTATGCGCTCAGCGAGGATCTGGACCTGGACCTGGGTTTTAAAAAAGGATTGAATTCGGCGGAGACCGATCGCCAGTGGGGGACTGGTCTGACATGGCGTTTCCGTTAGCAGGATGTGCCCGTGGTGTGGCGTGGCGCTGGCCGGCCGAAACAGCCGGGGCCATCCCACTGGATCGGGACAAGTCATATATATGACTTAGTTGACATACCGCCCTTGTACGGATAGGATACCCGCTGTTGTTTGCCAAAGGAGATCACATGATTCACGTCGTATTGCATGACGCAAAAGACACCGTTGCGGTGGCCGTTGTGGAAGGCATTAAGCCGGGTGTGGAGTTAAACGCCTGGATCATGGACGAGGACAAGACCGTCACGGTCAAGGCCATCCAGGAAATTCCCATTGGTCACAAGGTGGCCCTGAAAGACATGTCGGTGGGTGACACCGTGTTCAAGTATGGCATTGACATCGGCAAGGTTGTGGCGCCGATCAAAGCCGGAGAGCACGCCCATGTGCACAACATCAAAACCAAGCGCTGGTAAGCCACCATTTCATTAAGGAACCAACATGTCTGTCGTTGATAAGAACACTACTTTCTGGGGTTATCGCCGCGATAACAAACGCGTGGGCGTGCGTAACCACGTCATCATTTTGCCCTTGGATGACCTCTCCAATGCGGCTGCCGAGGCAGTGGCCACCGCCATCAAGGGCACCCTGGCCATTCCGCATCCTTACGGTCGTTTGCAGTTCGGGCCGGACCTCGATCTGCATTTTCAGACTCTGATCGGCACGGGATGCAATCCCAATGTGGCCGCCGTTGTGGTCATCGGCATTGAAGATGGCTGGACGAAACGTGTCGTGGATGGCATTGCGAAAACCGGTAAACCCGTGGTGGGGTTCGGCATTGAAGGCCATGGCGACCACAACACCATCATGCGTGCATCGAAGGCCGCGAAAGAGTTCGTGCACTACGCCACATCACTGCACCGTGTCGAGTGCCCGATTCAGGAACTCTGGGTCTCCACCAAGTGCGGTGAGTCCGACACCACTTCGGGTTGCGGCGCCAACCCCACCGTGGGCAATGCCTTTGACAAGCTTCATCCCTTGGGGGCCACATTGGTGTTTGGAGAGACCTCTGAGCTCACCGGTGGTGAATCCATCGTGGCGGCACGCTGCGCAAACGACAAGGTGCGTGAGCGCTTCATGTTCATGTTCGACCGTTACCAGGACATGATCAATCGTTGGAAGACCACGGATCTCTCCGAGTCGCAGCCCACCAAAGGAAACATCGCCGGTGGATTGACTACGATCGAAGAAAAAGCATTGGGCAACATTCAGAAAATCGGCAAGAAGTGCACGGTCGATGGTGTCTTGGATAAGGCGGAGATCCCGTCGCATCCGGGCCTGTGGTTCATGGATTCCTCATCGGCCGCCGCCGAGATGGTGACCCTGTGTGCCGCGTCGGGATACGTGGTGCATTTCTTCCCCACGGGACAGGGAAACGTGATTGGCAACCCGATTCTTCCGGTGATCAAGCTCTGTGCGAACCCGCGCACAGTGCGTCTGATGACCGAGCACATTGATGTGGACTGCTCGGGCTTGCTGCAGCGTGAGATGACCTTGGATCAGACCGGCGACAAGCTGTTGGAATGCATGCTTGCCACGGCCAATGGTCGTTGGACGGCTGCCGAGGCACTGGGCCATCGCGAGTTCGTGCTGACCCGTATCCACGAGTCGGCGTGATCACGCGTTATAGCGTTGAAAAAGGGTCAGCATGCTGACCCTTTTTTTCACGGCGAGCTTTGTTTTTCTGGGCTACCTGGTCTACGGACTAACCGGGTTTGGTGCCTCGATTGTGGCCTTGCCGCTGATTGCGCAGTTCATCCCTTTGAAACTTGCCGTGGCCATGATGCTGGCCATGGATCTGGTGGCCGGATTTTTGTTTGGTTTAAAAAATCGCCGTGATGTCAATCTTCAGGAGGTCAAGCCACTGCTGCCATGGATGGTAATCGGCATGATTCTGGGGGTGACCCTGTTGGTGCAGGCCCCGGAGTCGGCACTTCTGGTCCTGCTGGGGGCGTTTGCCCTGCTGCAAAGCGTTCGCAACCTGGCGTTTTCGCCCACCTTCACGCCTATCGATCGTTCCTGGCGCGTGGCCTACGGCACGGTCGGGGGGGTGTTCTCGGCATTGTTTGGCACCGGCGGCCCGATCTACATCATTTACGTGGCACGGCGCGTTACGTCCGAGGCCGTTCGGCGCGCGACCGTGGCATTTCTGATTTTTTTAACCGGCATCGGGCGCTTGCTGCTGTTCGTGATGGCCGGACTGGTCTTCGATCCTCGCCTGGGACCCTATCTGATGGTCTGTCTACCGGTCTGCTTATTGGCGGTCTACAGCGGCAGTCAATTGCGAAAGCGGCTGCACGTGCGCCATCTGAATCGTCTGGTGTGGGTCTTGGTCGGAGGGGCCGGGATATCGCTATTGATCCGGCACCTTCCTAAACTGATCGCCTAGCGGTTCTCAGTCGTCCTGCAAGATGGTTTCGCCCGGCTTCACCCGGGTGAACCTCACCGGTGTCCAGCTCAACGATAGCGCATCGCCCTGTGCCCGAATCGCGGTGAAGGCGGACTGCTCAAGATGACGGGTTTCCGGAAAGTCCTCACGAAAGTGTGCGCCGCGTGAATCCTCGCGGGCCAGTGCCGCCACCGTGACGGCGCGGCTCACCTGAATCAGATTGCGCAGATTCATCCAGTCATGCCATGTCAGGTTGTAGGCGCGATCGGCGTTGTTGGATTGCGTGCCGAGTCCGGTGGTGGTGAGCATCGCCGCCATCTCCTGAAGTTCCTCTTGCGCACGCGTCAGATCGGATTGCTGACGAAGGATTCCCACCTTGTCCCACATGGTGGTGTAGAGCGCCTCACGGATCGATTCCAGACCTTTGCTGTGTTGTGAAAACGGCGTTTCATGCTCGGCGATACTTCGGGCAATCGCTTCTTCATCGGCGGGTGCGTGCTGCGGTTGTGTGGAAATCCACTCGGCCATGCTATCTCCGGCGATACCACCGAACACGGTGGAGTTCGCCACACCATTCCCACCAAGGCGATTGGCCCCGTGCACACCGCCCGTGTCCTCTCCGGCCGCAAAGAGTCCTGGCAGTTCGGTCGTGCAGTCGGGATGAAATACCAACCCCCCCATCATGTAATGGGCGGTGGGCACCACTTCCACTAGGCCGCCGGCCAAATCGAATCCGCAATCGGCACACCGCTCCACCATGCCTTTGAAGGCTTTGCGCACATTCTCGGGACCAAGATGGGACATTTGAATAAAGACCCCGCCGTTGGGGGAGCCGCGTTGGGCGCGCATTTCTGCGTAAATGGAACGGGACACAATATCCCGCGTGGCCCGCTCCCCACGAGGGTCGTAGCGATCCATGAAGCGTTCGTGTTGACCGTTTAACAGGTAGCCTCCGGCGCCACGAAGCCCTTCCTCAATCACCGTACCGGTCATCCGTGTGCCCTGACCGGCGAGTAGTCCGGTGGGGTGGAACTGGACCATCTCCATATCACGCAGGGTCAGGCCGGCGCGTAACGCCATGGCCAAACCATCGCAGCTTTTATCACCGGAAGGGGTATGGTATTTGTACATCGTTGGACCACCACCAGTGGCCAGCAATACCGATTTGGCACGGACGAACACGAACTCCCCCGTGCGCATATTGATCATCAGCACCCCGGCCAACTGTTGACCGTCTTGTGATCGAATGAGTTCGATGGCGCGATGCTCTTCGAGTCGGTGAATGCCCCGTGCCCAGACCTGCTCGGCCAATCGGTTGATGATCTCGATACCCGTCAGATCACCTTTGTGCACGGTGCGGTCAAAGGTCTGTCCGGCGAATGCCTTCTGGTGAATGGTGCCATCGGGATTGCGATCAAAAAAACATCCCAGCTCGTTTTCCAGTTCGTGGATGCGTTCCACGGCTTTGGTCACCAGCGTCCAGGCCAGATCTTGATCTGCCAACCATTTGCTGCCCTCGATGGTGTCCATGAAGTGGCGCTCCACCGAGTCTCCGTCGGCCAAGGCCACGTTGTAACCGCCCTGAACCATGCGGGTGCAGCCGCACTTGCCCAGTAGTCCTTTCACTGCGATGGTGATGGAGGCCTGCGGTGCCCGTTGATGGGCGTGGAGCGCGGCAAACAGCCCAGCGCCGCCTGAGCCCAGAATCAGAATATCAGTGGAGATAACGGTCGGTGCACGCATCATCGTGTGGGGGCAGAGATGCCAAGGGTGGCGAGTACTTTTTCCCGCTGTGCGGCACTGTGATGACGAACCGCATCGTAGAGACTACCGCCATGGCTGTCCATGCCCACTAACAGCGGTCCAAAGCCGCGAATCCGAAACCTCCATAGGGACTCCGGATTCAGATCGTCCATGTCCACGTCTTCAATGCGCTCAATCCAAGTGGTTTCCAGCGCAGCGGTGCCGCCGATGATGGCCAGATACGCTCCGCCCAATTCCTGAAAGGCGGCCTGGGAGCCCTCCCGCATGCCGCCCTTGCCGATGATGAACCGCACGCCGTACTCGGTCATCAGTGGCCGCGTGAATCGCTCCATGCGGTCGGACGTGGTGGTGCCGATGCAGACGGGTGCGTAGCCGGCCGGGTGTTCTGCACTCGGGGGCACTTTTTTCACATTCGGTGCTGTATGAATCACCGCGTGGCCCTGCAGATCAAAACGGGTCTTACGGCCACGATCAAACATGTGGATTTGTGTGGCGTCACGAATGCCAAACAGTGTGTCGTGCAGGGTCACGGTGTCGTTGATACGCAGCGCACGCACCTGTGCCTCGGTGACGGGCATGGAGAGTTCGTAGTGGGCCATGATGAAAGATGTCGAGTGGTGTGGATCGCCGTTGGATTTAATAACCGAATCGTGTGCCCGAAGCCGTAATCTCCGCGGTGGCGCGTCGGGCAGAGTGACATTGCATATTGACGGCCACGGGATTCATGGTGATGTGGGTGGCGGCCATTTCGACATGGACTGCAAATGCGGTGCCATCACCGCCGAGCCCTTGGGGGCCGATACCGAGCTGATTGACGGCCGCCGACAGTTCGATTTCGAGTTGGCGACCTTCGGCATCCGAGCAGTGCGTTCCGAGTGCACGTGTGGCTGCTTTTTTCGCGAGGGCCACGCACAAATCGGACGTGCCCCCCACCCCCACGCCCACGATGGTGGGCGGACAGGTTTTGCCGCCGCTGGCCAGTACCGAATCAATGACAAAGGTTTTCACGGCTGCGAGTCCCTCTGCAGGGATCGCCATGCGCAGGTAGGAGTTATTCTCCGAGCCACTGCCTTTGGGCACCATCTCGAGCCGGAGCACATCGGGCGTGTCGATAAAGTCAATGTGGATGACGGGCACATTCAACCCACAGGAGGTGTGTTCGTTTTGTCGGGTGATCGGATGGACCACCGATGACCGCAGGGGGTATTCCCGTGTGGCCCGTTCACATCCTTTGCGGATGGCCGCCTTCAGGGCCATGCCATCGAGCTGCACCTGCCGGCCGATCCAGACGTTGTAGATGGGAATGCCCGTGTCTTGACACAGCAGGTTGTCAGTACTCTCGGCCACCGAAATGTTTTTGATCATCGTCGACAAAATCCCCTGGGCGGTCGGATTGGACTCCTTGGCCGACAAGGCATCGAATCCGGACTTAATGTCTGGGGGGAGATCTTTGAGTGCCCGTATATAGAGCGCTTTGGCCGCTTCTTCGATGGTCAGGGGATTGATTTCAAGCATTAGCTCACCACGCTGTAAAGAAATAAAAGTCCGGTCACGCCCGAGGTCACCACGGTGGCCGTGATCCAGCCCGAGCGCACACCTCGCCAGGGCCCAAACTCAATCAGAATGAGCCGAATACCGCCCACGAGGTGCAGGGTCAGCAGCACCACCAAGCCCCACTCCGCGAGCTTGACGATGGGCATATCGGTGAGGGCAAGTGCCTGATCCAATGCGGCCGCTCCGCGAAGGGACTGCGCCAGCAGGAAAAAGTGCACCGGTAGAAATAAGGCCAGCAGCAAACCCGATACGCGATGGATTAGAAACGCGCCATACGCCAGCGTACGTGAACGCGACTGACGCCGGTTCTTCGAGGCCCGGGCAAAGGTCGCGTGGTCTGCGGAGGTCATGCGACGGTTACCCCCCACACGGCGGCGAACCCCATGCCCACGATCGCTGCGGTCAGCACGCGTGCGATCCACCGCGCGGGCCCCGGAGGCACTTGCCCCCATTCCTGAGCGATTTTCGCAACGCCAATCGGTACGTGCACGGCACAGGCCAGAACAAAGAGTGCATAAAACAGACCGAACGCCAGACTGCCTTGAGTGCGCCCCAGAATCTCAGCGGCGGTCAATCCGCCGTGAATGGCAATGATCATGATGGCCAGGTGAATCCCGACAAATACGGTCAGCACCATGGCGCTGATCCGTTGCCAGTACCAGGCCCGGGCTTGGGTTACGGCCGGGGAGGGCATGATCAGAGTTCCCCCTTCGCGGCCATACGTCCCACCTTCTTTTTTAATCCCGCGATGCCGGCGGTGGGGGAAATGGCTTTCGGGCAGCGCTCGGTGCACAGAAAGTGACTGTGGCAGGCGTGACAACCTGCATCTCCGGCGATCGCGCGCAGGCGTTCGAGTTGGTTCGTATCCCGGACATCGTTGGCCAGGGTCCAGGCGCGGTTCAGTGCCGCCGGACCGAGATAATCCGGGCGCCAGGACACCACATCACAGGAGCTATAACAGACGCCACACCCGATGCATTCAATGCCCGCGTCGGCAGCACGACGCTCCGCGGAGTCGGGCCGCACCTGGGCGAATGTCTCGTGGCGGGTGCGTGTTCCTTGAAACTGGCCCTTGGCCTTTGCCCACTTGTCAAAGAACACGGTCATGTCGGTCGCGAGATCTTTGATGACTGGCAGATTGGACAGTGGCGCGATTTCCAAGACATCGGTATCCACGAGGACTTTGCTGACATGGGTGCGGCAGGTCCATCGTGCTTGGCCGTTGACCAACATCGCACACGAGCCGCACATGCCCACGCGGCAGGCAAATCGATAACTCAGGCTGGAATCCAATTCCCGTTGGACATACGTGACCACATCCAGAATGGTCTGGCTTTCAAACCGAGGGACGGTATAGGTGTGGAACGCCCCTGTTTCGGTTCCGCGCCAGACCCGGACGGTGATGGATTTAGCGTTCAACGACATCGCGGTGGACATATTCGTAATGGGTGGTGTTGACATGGGAGATGCGCCACTCGACGGGCACACGATTAAACGTGAACGCCACGCGGCGAATTTCCAGCACCGGATCGCCAACCGATAGGTGGAGAATCTTGGCCGTGCTGGTCGTGGCCCGCGCAGCGCGCACGCGCTCATCAATGTGAATCACATTCACGCCGTAGGCATCGAGGTAAAGGTTATAGAGTGTGTTGGGACGGTGGCGCACCGTGTCCTCGGTCAGGCCTTTAAAGCGAATGGCCGCTAACGTGATGTGATCCACGATCACGGGCCGCCCATCCATCACCAACACGTTCTTGATCTTAAATACATCGGCATTCGGATCCATCTCCAGTTTCTGCGCGGTGGTGCGATCGGCCTTGCCCGTTCCGAACTGCACGAGTTGGATCTCCGGGTAGGTGCGCGGCCCATCATGCGGGCTGATATTGAAGAACTGGAAGAACTGTCGGGGGCGGTTGTGACTGGCCACAAATGTGCCCAGTCCTTGTTGACGCACCAGGATGTGATCGGCCACGAGCACGTCAATCGCTTTGCGCAGCGTGCCAATGGATACGCCGAACCGTTCACAGAGCCGCTTTTCAGACGGCAACGCCTCGTCGGGTCGCCATTCGCCACGGGCCAACGCGTCCAAAATCTGGCGTTGCACGGACTGATACAACGGACCGCTATGACGAAACGCGTCGAAACTGTTCATGTCGCGGGATCATAGCGGAAGCCCCGTGGAGATACAACTCATATAGTTGACTTAGATCAGGTCCGGGGCTAGGATCGTCCTTCCACAAGGGGAGAGTCGCGCATGGCGAAGATTGTGATTTCGGAATTCATGGATGCCCCCGCGGTCGCCCAACTCTCGGCGAAGTTTTCGGTGGACTACGATCCCGGTCTGGTGGATCGGCCGCAGGACCTCGCGGCATTGATCGTGGATGCCGATGCCGTGATCGTTCGAAATCGCACCCAGGTCAATGCGGCCCTATTGGCGGCTGGCTCCCGACTGCGGGTGGTGGGGCGACTCGGTGTGGGACTGGACAACATTGATCTTCCGGCGTGTGCTGCCCGTGGAATTACGGTGATTCCCGCAACCGGGGCGAACGCGCGCGCCGTGGCCGAATACGTGATGGGCAGTGCGTTTGTCCTATTGCGCGGATGCTTTTTGGCGACCAAGGCAGTGGCCAACGGCGCCTGGCCTCGTCTGGCCTACTCTCACGGTGCAGAGCTGCATGGCCGAGTAATGGGGATCGTTGGTTTTGGCGCCATTGGCCGCTTGGTGGCCGATCTGGCCCGACCGCTCGGCATGCGGGTGTTGGCCTATGACCCTGCCTTGTCGGGCTCTGATGGGGCATTTGCAACCCATCAGGCGGTGCGCTGTGATCGGTTAGAGGAACTTCTATCCCAGTCGGATGTGGTGAGTCTGCATGTGCCCTTGACCACGGGCACCCGTCACCTGATCAATGCCGATCGCTTGGCCTGCATGAAACCCACGGCCGTACTCATCAATACGGCACGCGGTGGTGTGGTGGATGAAGCCGCGCTGGTGCAGGCACTGCGAGAACAGCGCTTGGGCGGCGCCGCGCTCGACGTTTTCGAGCAGGAGCCGCCACCGGCGGGGGCACTGCCGGACGATCTCCCGCAGCTGATCCTGACCCCCCATGTGGCGGGCCTCACTCAGGAGGCGAACGAACGCGTCTCCAGCATGATTGCCGAGCGCGTCACCCAAGCCCTCAATTCATTCCCGGAGTCCTAATTCATGAAACTATCCGCAACGCAATTGCGCGGTCTGTGCAGCGAGGCGTTTGCCCGACGTGGCGTGAGCCCGATGCAAACGACCGCGACCGTGGACGCACTAATCCTGGCCGAAGCACAGGGGTTGGCTTCTCACGGTATCTCGCGTGTGCCCATGTATCTGGCGCACGTGGCCCACGGCCGTGTGGATCCGAAGGCTGAACCGGTGGTGATGCGGCAGACGGCTTCGGCAGCATTGGTGGATGCGGCCAATGGGTTTGCGTTTCCGGCGTGCGAGATGGCGGTGAACTCCGCAATCGAAAAGGCCCGTGATACTGGCATTGCGGTTGGCGCCGTGACCAACAGCCATCACTTCGGTGTCGCAGGCAACCATCTCATGGCGATGGCCGATGCAGGCCTGGTCGGGTTGGCCATGGGCAACTCGCCTGCCGCGATGCCGGCATGGGGAGGAAAGCGGGCGATTTTTGGAACGAATCCAATCGCCGCGATTTTTCCGCGCCAAAACAGTACCCCCATCTTGGTGGACCTGTCGCTCTCCGAGGTCGCCCGCGGCAAGATCATGGTGGCGGCCAAAAATGGCACACCCATCCCCGAGGGTTGGGCGTTAGATGCACAGGGCAAACCGACGACCGATGCCAAGGCCGCGTTGGCGGGCATGATGTTGCCAATGGGCGGTGTCAAAGGCGCCATGCTCGCCATGACGGTGGAGCTGCTCGTGACCGCATTGACCGGGGCACAGTTCGGAGCAGAAGCCGATTCATTTTTTGTGGATGCGGGCAATCAACCTAAACTGGGACAGGCGTTCATTGCGATTAATCCTGATGCGCTGGCCGGTCGTGCGGTCTACGAATCCCGATTAACTGCCTTGGTGCAGGCCATGCTCAGTGACGCCGAGGTAAGACTCCCGGGCACACGACGTTTTCGCTTGGCCGATCAGGCCATGGAGTCAGGCTTCGATCTTCCGGATGCGCTGATCGCGCAAATCCAGGCAATCGCCTAGTCGGAGTATCCGATGGACGTCGCACGATGCTGGCCGGATGTGCAGGCGTTAGCCCGCGATGGAGCCGCGCGCGCGCATCAACGGTTTCGGGAAGGTGCGCGTTGGATTGAAAAGGGCAGCGGTGATTGGGCCAGCGATGCGGACCTTGAGGTCGAGCAGATGTTGCGTGCCGGATTGCGATCCATTGCACCGGGCACACGGATCCATGGGGAAGAGAGCGGTTTGGAGGAGTCGCAATCAGAGAATTCGGTCTACACATGGCATGTCGACCCCATCGATGGAAGCGCTAATTTTGTTCGGGGTGTTCCGCATTTTGCGACGGTCATTTCTTTAACCGAACGGCGAACCTCCGGGGAAGAGCGCATTTTGCTTGGGATGACCGTCGATCCCTGTCGAGACGAATCATTTGTTGCGATCGAGGACCGTCCCACGCAGCTCAACGGAGCCCCCGTGCGGGTGGCGCCGCCGCAGTCGGCCCTTCGAAGTGTGCTCGCCGTGGTGACGCCGAAACCGGATGTGCCATACATGGAACTGTTTTCATCTTGGCTGGCGCGGCAACTGCCTGCATTTGGCGGTCTGCGACGCAGTGGTGCCATGGCGCTGGATTTGGCCTGGTGCGCGTGTGGGCGCATGGATGCATTCGCGGGAATTAACCTTGCGCCCTGGGATATTCGCGCCGGTCTGATACAGGTGCGCAATGCAGGAGGCGTGCATTGCTTTTCCGAAATCATTAGGTCATTCCCTAACCCGATGCCACTAAGCTTCTGTTTAGTGGCAAATTCGCAGTCGTTGTTATCAAAACTATCAGGAGACATTCATGGCAGTTGAATTAAAACGGCGTGCGCGCCGGTCGTTCTTGGCCGCGCTCGCGGTCACGTCCGCGGTGGCCATTGTGGGGCATGCGCCCGAAGCCCGTGCGCAGGCCTATCCCAATAAGCCCGTGAAATTAGTGGTGCCATTTGTCGCCGGCGGCGCGACCGATATCGTGGCGCGTCTTGTCGCACAAAAGCTCAGCAGTGCGTGGGGTCAGTCGGTGGTTGTGGAAAATCGCGGTGGTGCCGGCGGCAATATCGGTGCCGAGGCGGTCGTCAAGTCGGCTCCCGACGGTTATACGATTCTGGTGACATCCGGAAGCATCGTCACGGTGAACCCACACATGTACGCCAAGATGCCGTTTGATGCCAAAAAAGACCTGATGCCCATCACCAACCTGGCCAGTGGCCCTCAGGTGTTAGTGGTGAACCCATCCGTGCCGGCCAAGAATGTGAAGGAATTGATCGCGCTGGCCAAAGGCAAACCGGGGCAACTTAATTTTGGTTCGGCCGGTATTGGCAGCCAGGTGCACATGGCCGGTGAGGCCTTCGTGTATGCCGCGGGCATTGATGCCCAGCACATTCCCTATAAGGGCGAGGCGGCGTCGTACACGGATTTGGCCGGGGGGCAGGTGCAATTTATGGTGGGCAATATTGCCGGCGCCACCGGGCACATTCAGGCAGGTCGTATTCGCGCCCTGGGCGTGACCAGTGCGAAGCGTTCTCCTCAGCTGCCCGATGTGCCCACCATCGCGGAAGCGGGCATTCCCGGTTTTGAGAACACGGGCTGGTTTGGATTCATGGCACCGGCGGGAACACCCAAGGCCGTCATCGACAAGATTTATATCGATACTGTGAAGGTTCTGGCGGATCAGGACGTCAAGGACCGTTTAACTCAGTTGGGTATGGCGCCCGTGGGCAATTCACCGGCAGACTTCGCCAAGGAAATCGCGGTGGAATATGAGCGTTGGGGCAAGGTGGTCAGCGCCCGCAAGCTGACCGCGAACTGATCATGCGGTTCTGCACATTGCAGGTGTGAAAAAGGGGGGCGTGCCCCCCCTTTTTTCTTATCATGGGCCGTATGAATGCCCATGATCATTCCGAAGATTCTGTTTCAGGCCTGACGACGCAGGAGGCGGAACGACTTCTTGCGCTCCACGGACCCAATGCATTGCCCCACTCACCAGGACGATCGTGGTGGCTCCTGATCCGAGGGGTGGGTTCCGAGCCGGTGTTTCAACTGTTGATGGCCGCCGGCATCATTTATTTCGTGTTGGGGGACTTCTCTGACGCCCTCATCCTGATGGTGTTTGTTGTGCTCAGTGGTGCGATATCCGTGGTTCAGGAAAAGCGCTCCGAGAATATTCTGGAGTCCTTGCGGGATCTTTCGGCGCCACGGGCCTTAGTCGTTCGGTCCGGGCAAACCGTACGCATCCCTGGCCGTGATGTCGTACCGGGTGATCGGATGGTATTAGTAGAAGGTGATCGCATCGCCGCAGATGGCCGATTAGTGTCGGATGCACAGTTGACGGTGGACGAATCCCTGTTGACCGGCGAGTCGGAGCCGGTGGCGAAAAGCAGTGGATCGACGGGGGATGCCCAGCGGGTTTACTCGAGTGCCTTAGTGGTGCGTGGGCGTGGGCTGGCCGTGGTGACGGCGACCGGACGGGACACCGAGATTGGAAAGATTGGTGCGTCGGTCGCGCAGATTCTGGAGCGGCCCTCTCCCTTGCACCACGATGCAGCGCGCCTGGTGCGCGTGTTCGGGATCCTGGCCTTGATCACCAGCGCCGTGGTGATGACCAGTGTGGGGCTGTCTCAACAGAATTGGATCGACGCCGCGCTCGCCGGCATTACGGTGGCCATGGGGCTATTGCCCGAGGAATTTGCGGTAGTGCTCGTGGTGTTCTTGGCGATGGGCGCCTGGCGTATCTCACGCCATCAGGTGTTGACTCGTGATCGTGCAGCCATTGAAACCCTCGGGGCGGCCACGGTGCTGTGCACCGATAAAACGGGAACGCTCACGCTCAACCATATGACGCTGATGACCGTGGCCATATGGCGTTCCCCAGGGCATGTGATGCATACCATCGCGGGCACGGCCGTGCACGATCCATCCGTGGCGCGACTGTTGGGTGTGGCAGCATCGGCCTGCGACGCGACGCCATCGGATCCCATGGAGCGCGCCATTCATGCCGCTCAACCCCCTGATGAGTCCTCGGTGCATCGCGCGGTGCGCCGGGAATATCGACTCAGTGCAGCGGTCATGGCGATGACCAATGCCTGGTCCTCGCCGGGGGATGCAAAACTGGATCTGGCGATGAAGGGAGCCCCCGAAGCCGTTCTGGCGCAATGTGATCTCACATCCGCCGAGATCGCACAGGTGCACGATCAGATGAACGTCATGGCGGGTCACGGACTGCGTGTCTTGGCAGTGGCCAGCGGTCAGTATGATGAAACGTTGTTGCCCAATGCCCAAACGGATCTTCGGATGCGTTATGAGGGATTGATCGGATTGGCGGATCCCTTGCGGCCCGGCGTGCCGCAGGCCGTGTGCGCCTGTGCAGAGGCCGGCATTCGGGTGGTGATGATCACCGGTGACTATCCCCATACCGCGATGACGATTGCGCGAGACGCGGGCATCGTGACATCGGAGATGCAACCGCAGGACGTTGTCATGACCGGCCAGGAACTCGTCACGCTGGACGCCGATGCATTGGCGGCGCGACTCGATGGGATTCGGGTTTTCGCGCGTGTGCAGCCGCTACAAAAACTACAGCTTGTCCAAGCGTTGCAGCGTCAAGGCCATGTGGTCGCCATGACGGGCGATGGCATTAATGATGCCCCCGCCTTAAAGGCAGCAGATATCGGCATCGCGATGGGGGAGCGGGGCACGGATGTGGCGCGCGAGGCGGCCGCATTGGTCCTGCTGAACGACGACTTCAGCGCCATTGTCAAAGCGATCGCCCGCGGCCGTCAGATTTATGCCAATCTGCGCAAGGCCATTGGATTTATCGTATCCATTCACGTGCCCATTGCGGGCCTGGCGGCCTTGCCCGTGATGTTTGGCCAGCCGATGCTGTTTCTTCCCGTGCACATTGCATTTCTGGAGATGGTGATCGATCCGGTGAGCTCCTTTGTTTTCGAATCCCAGCCCGAGGACACCGATCTCATGAAGCAGCCGCCACGTTCCAGGCAGGAGTCACTGTACCCCTTGCGCCTGATGATCGACAGTCTGGGTCAGGGGGGACTTGGTTTGGCGATTTTATTGGCCCTCTATGCCGGATTGCACTGGTTGGATCTGCCCCTCGATCAGATCCGATCCGTGATGTTCATCGCATTGGTGGCCATTGGATTTTCCATCGTGATGCTTCACCTGCAGATGCGTCAAATCATTGAACTGGCCACCCTGCGGCTTAATCGCCCCTTTCTGGTCATTGCAGGCGGGACGCTCACACTCTTGGCAGTCATGGTGTTCGTGCCGTGGTGTCGTGAGCTGTTCCGGTTCCAGGCGATTCCGGCGTTGTGGTTTGTCGCGGCGATTATCGGCGGGTTTGTGACCGTCACGTTCGCGTGGTCGCTCGTGCGAACGGTGTATCGTGCGCTGTCCGCAGCGACGGCGATACCGACGCGCGCCTAGGCTACGTACTCGGCCACTTCAACCAGATTGTCATCCGGGTCGCGGACATAGATGGATCGCAGCGGGCCCAG
>JACCEB011595952.1_pt1 | contig 28948 bp, 22 predicted proteins | sample 7454761 | NCBI WGS metagenome assembly JACCEB01 (sample SAMN15323454, study PRJNA562643) | freshwater metagenome | isolation source: river surface water | place: USA:Blue River Watershed | collected 2017-08-18
ACTGTATAATTTTTCTGTTTATATTCAATTTCTGTTTCATCAATTATTTCTTTAATATTATTTATCATATCTTGAATTGAATATTTATTATTTGTTTCAAAGAATTCAATACCATTATTATAGCAAATATTCACTTTTAATTTCTTTGCTAATTTTTTAATTTTATCTTCACATTTTAGTCCAATATTACGGTTAGATACACTATAGATTTTTACAATATGATTATAATTTAATGTATTAGCATGTTGATGTAATCTTTCCTTAATATTATATGATGTTCCAAATTTATACAAGTTATCTTTAACATTTAATAAATATATAACATCATTATCTTTAAATTTATCTAATTTGTCAATTGAATATTCATTTCCATTAATTAATGAATATGAACCATATTTTCTAATGGCTGGTAATACTTCTGAAGTCACCCAATGTTTAAATTGTTTAGCTTCTGGTTTCTTTGAACCTAATATTAAACTATATAATCCAGACTCATTAATGAAAATGGTTTTTGGATCCTCATTCCCAAAAAGGGAATTGATTTTGATATACTCATTTGATTTTAAGGGTAGGCTAAAATTTAGCCCACCCCAAATAGCTTTAATTGTTATTTTGTCATTATTATCAATATGATTAAATATTGATTGTTTTGAATTAACATATTCTAATATATTTGCCACATCTTTAGCTTTAAAATAAATTTGTTGTTTAAAATAAAAATATTTAATTTGATTACCATTAAAATAAATAACATTTTTACCAGAATCAACAAAATTAATCGGTTTTTTTACTGTTAAATGTGTTGATTTATTTGGTTGGTTAGTTTCTGAATGTTCTATTGAATTTGTTAAATCAGTTGATTTAACATCTTTATTATTTTTAATTAATTCTAATAATTTTTTTGATTCAATGGCTTTTGCCTTTTCTAATATACTTATTAATTTAGTTTTAGTTACATAATAATTACCATTAAATAAAGTTTTTGGAGTAACTTTATGAATGTATTCCTTAGGGTTAATTGAGAGGTTGCATTGTGATACGACATCGTCGAGACAGAACTTTTGGCCATATTTATGAATGTTAAAATTTTGGACAGAGAAGGACATAATATATAATTAAAATAAATAACAAGACTTTATATTAAATTTTACTGTATTCCTAAAAAGGGATTTGAAATTGATATACTTGTTTGATTTTTGGTGTAGTGTGAAAAATACCCGACCATAAATTAAGTTTGATCACGAGGATTTATAAACATAAAATTATATTTATAAATTCTTTTGAATAATAAAGTAATATAGTAGCAGCTGCGGGATTCGAACCCGCGAAGCATATGCACACGATCTTAAGTCGTGCTCCTTTGACCGCTCGGAAAAACTGCCTAGATTTTCCTAATAGCTCGTGAGAACTAATGGAACGAATTCTATGTGGTCCTGGCGGGGCTCGAACCCGCGACTTCTGCGTTATAAGCACAGCACTCTAGCCGACTGAGTTACAGGACCTCGACCAACACACAAATATTAGATAATACTGTATAATAGTTATTATTCTATTTACTTAATTATATAATACCGTTTAATATTAAAATTAGTATTGATCTTTGATTTTCTTACAGACGAATCTATAGAAACAAATTTATACCTTCTACGGGGCTCGAACCCGTGACATCCAGATTAAAAGTCTGGCGCTCTACCGACTGAGCTAAGAAGGCTTGGTTTTTATTTTTGTTTGTTAATTAATACGGTCCCAACAGGGATCGAACCTGTGGCCTAACGATTAACAGTCGTTCGCTCTGCCAACTGAGCTATGGGACCTAGTACATGGAGTGGGATTCGAACCCACGAAGCATACGCACACGATCTTAAGTCGTGCTCCTTTGACCGCTCGGAAATCCATGCTTTATTTTTATTTTTTTGCAAACTAGAATTTTATTTAGCTGTTTAAATTTATTTTATTGCTGTATCTAGTTTATGATGGTACACTTATGGTACCCGTACTGGGAATCGAACCCAGGCTTCAGGCTTAGAAGGCGTGCGTGCTATCCGTTACACCATACGGGCTTTTATTTTTGCTAACTGACTAAAAAATGACTTTGGCTTTAAGGGCTTACATTTTTAATTTTTGCTGTATTCAGTTAATTTTTAGGTATTTTATAATACCCATACTGGGAATCGAACCCAGGCTTCAGGCTTAGAAGGCGTGCGTGCTATCCGTTACACTATATGGGCTAGTTGCTTGCTACATTAATTAAAATTTATTCTTTAATTTTTTGCTGGATGTAGCTGACATATATATAATGGGTAGGACTTCAATATAATTAAACATCAATTTTTTTAGTTCATTAGTACTATTGAACTTAATAATATATATAATTATATCTTTAAGTCTTTTATATTTGGTGATTATATTTAAAGTGGCTAATTAGTTGGAATAAATCGGTCCCAACAGGGATCGAACCTGTGGCCTAACGATTAACAGTCGTTCGCTCTGCCAACTGAGCTATGGGACCTTAATATGGTTTTACATCCATATTCAAGTACACAAACCGGGAATCGAACCCGGGCCACTTGCTTGGAAGGCAAGTATTCTACCATTGAAATATTTGTGCTGATAAAACTATAAAAATTATAAACGTCGACGACAGGATTCGAACCTGCGCAGGGAGACCCTACTAGCTTTCTAGGCTAGCGCCTTAACCACTCGGCCACATCGACTACTTTTTAATATTTTTAAATATATTATAAATTAAATTAAAATCCAAAGTAACATTAATATTTATATTAAATATAACAATCCAATTAAACAACGTGTATTAAATCAATAAAAAATTATTTTCCTCAATATATTTAATTAAAAATATAAGGGAACATTAAAGCATAGCACAATTGTTGAGATTTGAACTCAATAATACTTTCATATTATCCCTTTGCTATTTCTAACAAAGCCAATTGTAGTAAAAAAATTTCCTCAATATATTTGAATTACTTCAAATATTAGGGAACATGATATCTTTTAACTAATATAATTAGTTTAACTTTAAACCTCGATCTTTAATTATTAATTGTTAATAATTATAAATTTTAGCTTAAAGTGAGGGCATAGGTACAAAAAGTACTTTTGGAGTAAGTTTATTAGTTTATTCAGTTTTTAGTTATTATTTTACCATCTATTTTTACCATTTTTTATTTTTAATTTTTACCATTTACCATTTACTATTTTTTATAAAACTAAAACCAAATATCTAAGACTTTGACTACAAAACTTTAACGTTTAAATAAAATTTAAACAAGCTATCTAATAATTTCTTATTAGGGAGAAACTAATCTCACAAATCCCTCTCATAATTATAATTAGAAAATTTATAATATTTTTAAACGAATAATTTTATGAATTTAATAATTTTTCATAAAGGCTAATTTTATCCTCGAAATTGATAATTTTTTTATTTTCTTCTTTTTTAATAAATTTTTTAGGAATTTTAATTTTTAAAGTTTCAGGAATTTTATCTTTTGTGATTTTATTTTCCAATATATATCTTTTCCATTTCCAAATTGAGTCCATCAAGTCTAGATCTATTACTTTTTCTTTATTATGTTTATCAAGTACATTTACAGAAATCAAATACTTGTTTCTAATTTCATTAATTACACCTAATACATTAGTATTGGGTCTCATTATAATTGGCCAAAATTTATCTGTCATATCTATTAGTTCTTGTTCACAACAATTATCACAATTTGAACATGAAAAAAAATCACACGACTCATTAAAGTATTCTAATATAAATTTTCTTCTACATGTATTTGTATATACTAATTTACCAATAGATGTTAAGTTATGTAATTTTGCTTTGTATAAAATTGGATATTTCATTTTAATATCTTTTAGCATAAATTTGGCTGTCATTAATTTTCCATAATCAAAATATAATACAGTTTCACAATGATTCCCATCACGACCTCCGCGTCCAATTTGTTGATAATATTCTTCTATGGATGAAGGAGACCCAAATATAATAACACACTTGACAATTTGGTCGATTCCCATACCAAAAGCAATTGTGCTAACAATAACTTTAACATCTCCTTCCATAAATTTTATTTGAATCTTTTCTCTTAAATCTTTAGACAAACCCGCATGATACGCGTCGCAACAATTTGGTATTAATTTATTAAGTTCTATCGCTAGTTCTTCAGTTTCTTTCCGACTATTAGTATAAATAATAATTTTTTCATTTGGATATTTTTTAATCCATCCAATTGCTAAATCTTCTTTTGGCATTTGTTTTTGGACTTGTTTAGTTTTAGTTTTTAACTTTTCTAAAACTGTAACATTTGGTATTTCTTGAATTTTTAAATATAAATTTGGTCTATCAAATGATGCACGAACTAGAATAGGATTATTTAATTCTAATAATTTAGTAATATCTCCACAAACTGTATCTGTGGCTGTAGCTGTAACAGCTAATATTGGAATATCTGGAAATTGTTGACGAAATAATTTAATTTTTGTATATTCGGGTCTAAAATCTTGACCCCATGCACTAATACAATGAGACTCGTCTACAGCTAAAAAACCTAATTTATTATCTTCTATTAAATTTTTAGCTAATTCTAATCCGTCTGATTTAATTAAATATTCTGGACTCATGTAAACAATTTTAATGTCTCCGTCAATAATACGAGATATTTCTTCATCTTTGTTTTTATTATTACCATGAAGAGCTGCACACGGTAAATCCATTTTATTTAGTTTATCTTTTTGATCGTCCATTAAAGAAATTAACGGGCTAATAATAAATATAATTTTTTTAGTTACTAATGGTGGTATTAAGTAACACATTGATTTACCATAACCAGTTGGTAATAATCCGATAACATCATTACCGAGTAATAATTCATTGATAACATCAATTTGTTTATCTTTTAAATTTTCTATTTTCCAATATTTTTTCAAATATTTGGTAGCTTTATCGGTCCATTTCATTTGTATTAAATAAAATAATATAATTTAATTAGGGTAATTTTCAATATTTAAATTAGGGTAATTTTCAATATTTAAATTAGGGTAATTTTCAATATTTTACTAATAATTCTATAAAATATTTATTTTAATAAAATAATTATATTTATTCAGATTCCTCTTCAGAATCCGAATCAGGTTTGACAAGTTTAAGACCTTTTCCCCCTTTCTTTGCAGCTAGAACAGGTGCATCTTTTTTACCTTTCTTAGCTAAGAGAACTGGTTTTTCGTCAGATTCTGATTCAGATTCTGATTCAGATTCCGATTCTGATGTTTCAGATTCAGCATCCATTGAAATAATTTCTTTCTTATTAGTCTTTGATACACCTTTATTAAGTTTAGTTGTAGATGTATCAAGTGTAAATCCTTCAGTTGAATCTTTTTTAAGTTTATTCATTAAGTCTGAAAGTTCTTTAATAAGTTTCTTTTGTTCAGTTTCCAAACGTTCGCGTTCAATATTTACAGAATGAATTTGTGCTGTAATTGTAGCCCATTCTTTTTTCTTTTCTTCTAAAAGTTTTTCTAATTCTGAATTAGTTTCATCTCCATCTGCTTTTTTAGCAGGTTTTGATTTTGAATTAACATTTGGTGTAGATGTTTTAACTGGTTGATCAGGTTCTACATCTTTTTTACCTTTGCCTTTAGGTTTAGGTTTGGTTTCAACCTCAGCATCTGATTCATTTTCATCATCAGATTCTTCTTTTTTAACTTTACCTTTAGTTTTAGACTTTTCAGGTTTTGCTTCTTCTAATACTGTTTTTTCTTTTTTAGTTTTAATTTTAGCTCCTTTAACAGGCTTTTGTTCTTCTTCATCTGATTCAGATGAAGATTCTTGTTTAGTCGCAACAGGAGTTTTAGATTTAGTAGCTTTACTCTTTTCTTTTGCTACTTTTTTACTATCATCTTCAACTGGGTCTTCCTTAGTTTTACTCTTTGTTTTAGAAACCTTTGTTTCTGTTACTTTTGTTTCAGCAACAGGAGTTTCTTCAGTAGATTTAGTCTTTTTAGGTGCCATTAATATAAAGTTCTTTAGGTTCAAATTAATAATTTATCAATTTTTTATAAAAGCTGTGTATATTTAATTATTTGTTATTTAATTAATAATTATAAAAATTCTCCAAGTTTTTTTAATTAAATAATAAAATTGATAAATTAATTATTTTGACTTGAAATCTATAATTATTAATGAAAATAAGATATATGTCTGATTTACATTTGGAATTTATTGAACCAAATAAAATAAATAAATTTATACAAAATATTGTTCCAACTACTTTAGCCAAACAAGCCCACTCGGAGTTAACAGATAGTGTTGAAGAAGTTTGTGTGTTAGCCGGTGATATTGGAAATCCATATAGTGAAAATTATGAAATATTTATGAATCATATAAGTACATGTTTTAAAAAAATATTTGTAATTGCTGGAAATCATGAATATTATAATAACAATAAAACAATTGAAGAAACTAATGAATTTTTAACTGAATATTTTAAAGAGACTAATATTAGTTTTTTAAATAATTCATATGAATACTATAATGGTTATTGTTTTGTTGGAACAACCTTGTGGTCAAGAATTAAAAACCCAATATATCAAATTAATGATACCAGTGTTATTAGAGATCTTGATTATATTAAATATAATAAACTCAATGAAGAATGTATAAAATTTCTTGAAGACACAACAAAATCAAATGATAATATTATTGTAATAACACATCATCTTCCGTCTGAAAGTTTGATTGATGATAAATATAAGAATTCATACATGTCTAATTATAATCAATGGTTTTATTGTCCAATGGATAATTTTATTGAACTAAATAAAGATAAAATAAAATGTTGGATTTATGGGCACACACATACTCCATCAAATAAATTAATAAATAATATTCCATTTGTTTGTAATTCTTATGGTTATCCTAATGAAAATATTTTTAAACCATTAGATTATTTTAATAAATCAATTATTATTTAATTATTCCGAAAATAATTAGAAGCTTTGCGATAACTATTATTACTTCTATTTGATGCATCATATGATGTTACATAATCATTATTTCTTGAATAACTATTAGGGCTGTTATATTCAGCACGTAGTTTTCCTTTAACTTGTCTTTCAGAATATCTTCCTCCACATGACAAATCACTTTTGTTACTGTTATAATATGAATTTACAGCAGCTTCTTGTTTGTTAACATAATTATCAAAACTTGAATTATTATTACCCATTATAAATATGATGAATAATTAAATAATAAAATAATAATTCAATTTTTATAAAATAAATAGATATTATTAGATCACATCAATTTTAACTTTTAATTCTTTACCATTAAATGTTTCAATTAATTTAAAATCATCAAGTTTTTCTTCAAAATGAATCGATGCAACTAGACGACCTGATAGTAATTCCATTAGTTCTTCATTAATATGAGACCAATATTCATTTGTTTCAAAAATAACTCGAACTTTGTTAAATAATTTCAACCCCATATCTTTGCGTAGTATATTAACTTGACGTCTAATATTGTTAACTTCTGCTTCCATATCACTTTGTTCAGATGTTTCAATATTTAAATATACAACAGATTGATTAAGTTTATTAGATGAATCTAAATAATTAAACTTGGCTCCAACCATTCCTGGTTTTTCTTCAATGTTGTATTCAAAAGTATAATAATCAGGCGAACAACCTTCCCATGTTACGTTTCCGCTTTCAATCAGTTTAACATATTGGTTTGCTTCTTTTTTAAATATTTTACCAAGACTTCCTCTAAGTGCTCGATAAGTTTTAGGTAAATCATCGGTAGTTTTAATAATTAGTTTTTTAATATTAAGTTCATTACATACAATATCTTCAAACTCACTAATATTTTGACTCGGTGTATAGAGTTCAACCATTTTTAGTGGATAAAAAATTGGTTTATTGTGTTGTTGACGCAAACTTCTAATGGTTTCTAAAAAGTCATTAACTGAATAAAATCCATTTAAAATTGTTTCATCTAATTGGTAATTAATACTATCATCAATATTAATTGTATGTAGATGAACACTAATATAGTTATCATATGAATTATGTACAATATTATGTAGTTGCATATTAAAATATTCTGCAATATGTGGAATAAATGGTCCTAACACAATATTTGTTTTAGATAAAATCATTTGGAGTGTTCCTAGAGATTCTTTACAATCTTGTTCTGTATGTAAGCATTTCATCCGTTCGCGACTAAGTTTAACAAATACATTACATAAATTATCAAAGAATTGATAAATAAGATGCGGAACATGAGTTAATTCTAATTTTTCCATATGTGTATAAATATTTTTGGAAAATTCCATAAATTTATTTGTAATCCATAAATCGATTTTATTATTGGATTTATTAGGTTTAATATATTCACCAAGCCAATCTAAATTACTAAACACATTTGATGCATTAGTTAAACATTCTTTCAAAAATAAATGAGCATTATAATATGGTAAAAGTTTGCGCGTGATTTCTGCAAGATCAGAATCTTTAAAACAGAATGATTCGGCTTTAGAAGCCGGTGATCCAATCAGATATAGACGTAAAATGTCTGCACCATATTTTTCAATAATATTATCTGGTTGTGTATAGTTTCCTAAACGCTTAGACATTTTCTTACCATCAGCAGCCAAAATTAGCCCGCTAACAATGACTTTTTTAAATGCTGGTTCATGATTAAGAGCGGTAGATAGGACATTTAGAGTATAAAACCATCCACGTGTTTGATCTACAGATTCTGCAATAAAATCAACAGGATATGATTTACCAACACATTCAGGATAACCATAACGAGCCAAGCCGGCCATACCAGATTCAAACCAACAATCAAGAACCCCAAATGTTCTCCGATATGTAGATGACCCAATTGTAAAAGTAATATCACCAATCTTATCCAAATGAAGATCATTGATTTTTTTACCAGATAATTTTTCTAGTTGTTCAACAGTTTCAATACAAATCATATCATTTTTATTAGTTTCAGAAACCCAAACAGGAATTGGTGTTCCCCAAATACGATTTCGGCTAAGACACCAATCGGGCGAATCTTTAATCCAATTTGCAAAACGTTCGGTTCCAACATTTTCTGGGTACCAATGAATTTTTTTATTATTTTCAATTAATTCAGGAATAATTTTTTGAACATTCATAAACCATGCATCAGTTGCTAGATATACAAGTGGATAATCAGTTCTCCAACAATAAGGATAAGAATGCTTAATTTTTTCAGAACGAATTGCGTGTTTATTATTTTTAAGATAAATAACAATATCTGTTGATGTATCCATTACAAATTTACCTTTAATGTTTGTATCATTGTTCAATAAAAAATCAATAGTGAATTTAATTTGTGAATCAACAAGTGAACTAGGCAAGTATTCATCTAGATAACCATTAGATTTCATTACGCGCATATCATCTTCGCCAAACAAAGGAGCAAGATGAACAAGCCCAGTACCAGTAGTATTTTGAACATATGTGTCCGCATAAATTTTATAATTTTGAAAATTATTATTAGAATCTAGTTTGAAAATAGGTTCGTAATAAAGACCAACTAATTCTGAACCTAACACAGATTTAATAACTTGAAAACTAGAAAACTCGCCGATACAAAGACGTTCAACTGCTTCTTGGCATAGCCAAATTTTTTCAACAGAATTATTTGTAGTTAATTCAATCAATTGATAAGTCAATGACGGATTTACACAAATACCTTGATTAGCAAATAGTGACCAAGGTGTAGTTGTCCAAATTAATACACATTCATCGGAATCAACTAATTTAAATTTAACATAAACAGAAATATCTGTTCTTTCTTGATAATTAGAATTAGCTTCAAAATTAGACAGAGGTGTTTCACATAGTGGCGAGTATGGCATAACTTTTTTAGAACAATAAATTAGTCCTTGATCCCAAAGTGTTTTAAATGACCACCACAATGATTGCATAAATTTAAAATCAGAAGTATAATATGTTTGTGATTTATCAAATTGACGACCAAGACGACCCAATTTATCATACCAAATTTCAGAACAATTAGAAATGATTGACCTACATTGGTCATTAAATTCAGACAATCGTTCAATAGAATCATTTGGACTTACTTTACCAACTTTTTTTTCAGCTTCTTGTTCCAGAGGTAGCCCATGACAATCAAAACCAATTTGATAACTAATACCAAAACCTTTTTGACTCATATACCGAGCCATAGTATCTTTGATTGATGATACAAGCAGATGTCCATGATGAGGAACACCATTAACAAACGGAGGACCATCGAGAAACTCCCATTTTTGATTGGAAAAACGTGATTCAATAATTTTTTCATGCAAACGGTATTCAGACCAAAACTTAATAATATCATGTTCAACTTTATCGAATTCCATTAAAATTATTTAAATATTATATATTTAAATAAAAATATTCAATTTTTTATTTTATAATTATTTACTTAATTTATTGATTTTAATTAAATTATTAATAAGTGCATTACGTTTTTTGTTATCTGTCATCTTAATGATAAAGTTATTTCTAGCTATATTTTTATTAACATCACTTGCGGATTCAGTATTTTCAACAGTTTTAGTATTTTCAGCAGTTTCAGTAAATTTACTAGCTTCTGTAACTTGTGTGCTTTCAGTGTTTGTTTCAAAAATACTTTCATTATCATTATCATAATCATTATCATTATAATTATCGTTTTCATTAGCACTTAATTCCTTAAAATAATTACTGTAATTATTAATTGATTTATCAGTATCTGGTTTATTAGTATTTACTTCTGTTTCAGTATGATAAAATAATTTACTCCAATTATTATTAGATGGTTCATAATATATTTTATGTTTAACTGTTAATTCATCATTAAATATTCCAGAATTTTCATAAAATAATGTTGCTGGTGGATTACCTAAGAAATATAATGAAACTTCTTCAGAACAATTGTAAAATGCATTTTGTTCAATAAATGCAACAGAAGCTGGAATTGTAATTTGAAGTGATTTGTTACATGATACAAAAGCATATGATGAAATTGAAGTGACGGTTGATGGAATAGTGTATGTGTCATTTTTACCATTAACATAAAATAATAATTTTGTCTTATCTTTATTAAAAATAGAACTTCCATCAGATGAGTAATAATTATTGTTTTTGCTAATGGTAATATTTTCTAAATTACTACAATTGCTAAATGCATTAAAAGATATATTAGTAACTGTATCTGGTATAGCAATTGATGTTAAATTAGAACAATTACTAAATGCATTTGATTCAATAGAAATAACACTTGTAGGTACTTTATAAGCACCAGATTTTAATGGCATGCATAAATTAAGAGAAGTAAAATTGTTGTTAAATAAAACTGTACTATATTCTTTAGTTTTAAATGATGTAGATTTATTGTCTACGATAATTGATTTTAAGCTAGTACAACCAACAAAGTATCCAGTAATTTTATTCAAATCTACGTTTAATCCTACAACATTCATTAATAAATTCAAGTGTTGAATGATACTTCCATAATCAGCGCCATTTAATATACTAAGTATTAAATAAATTACTTTATTAATTTTAACGTTATTAATATTGGAGCTTAAACTACCTAATATTGTTGAATAATTATTATATGATGTAACTTTTGATGTAATATTATATTTATTGAGTATTGGAAAAACATGTTCTGAAATATTAATACTACTATAATTAATTTTTTTGACACGAGAAATAACTGATTTTACATTAACACGTTGTCTTGTATTTGATAACAAGTAACTAGCGGTATTAGATGTAGAATTGCTAATATAATAGTTACTAAAGCTGACAATATTTGCAAGTACTAATTGTAAAATATATAATACATATGGAAATAATGGTGTGATATAATTAACTGATGCTGGTATATTAATAGATGTTATATTAGAGCAATTATTAAATGCACAATTCATTATTAAGCTAACAGACTTGGGTATTACAACATCACCTTTTAATGTTGGAACACAAAATAATAATTGTTCTTTAAATTTATTAAAAAGTATTGTATTATTATCATTTGTTGAAAATATATTATTTTTAGGATCAACTTTAATACTTCTTAATTTAAAACATGATTCAAAAACAAGTGGATTATATATTGAAAATATTTTATATTTAGATAATACAAAATCAGTAACTGATGTAAATGGTGAAATTAATGTAGATAATAATGATTTTGATGAAGAATTCATAATTGATTTTATTGTATGTTTAGCACTTTGTTTAACTTTACTACGAACTTGATTGGTTACAATATTCATAACACGTTCATTAATACTCATAAAATTATCGTTTGATTGTTTTGATTCAGAATTGGAAACTAATGATGATAATGTATAAATTGTAGATAAATCTATAGCATTTGCAATAGTACCAATAGATTTAACATTTCTTGGGATTATTATTTCAGTTAGTTCTGAACAATTTTTAAAAGCATTATTAGCAATAGCAATTACAGTAGAGGGAATAATTAATTCATCTTTAAGTGTTGGCACACAAAATAATAAAATAGATTTTTCTTTATTTAATAAAAGTGTTCCTTCATTCATTACAGTAAAATTACTATTTGATTTGTTTACACGAATTTCTTTCAAACTAATACAACCAATAAAATAATTACCGATATTAAGTAATGAATAAACATCATTATCGTAAAATGTAAATCTGTTATTATTTTCATCATAATCAAGTAATGAAAAATCATCTCTTGTATATTTATCAATATTTAAATTATCTGGAATATTTATTGATTCTAAGTTAATACAATCTTTAAATGTTGTAGCTAAATCAATATTAATTATACTTTGAGGTAATTTAATATTAGTTAAGCTTATACATTTATCAAATGCATTGCGACCAATAGATTCGATACCTAATGGAAATTCAATATTTAGTAAATCTCTACAATCACTAAATGCACAATTATCAATATAACGTACTGAATCAGGTACAGTATATTTCCCAGAAATTGTTTTACAACAGTAAATTATTTTTGTTTTTTCATAATTAAATAATACTTGATTTTTACTATCTGTTGAATAATTTGGATTTTTAGGATCAACAAATATCTTAGATAAATTCATGCATCCTGAAAATGTCATATCTGATATAACTTTTACAGATTCTGGTATTGTTATTGTTTTAAGACCAAAACAATTTTTAAATGCACCATAGCCAATTGATTCTACACTATCTGGTATAACAATGTTTGTAATACTTGAACAACCACTAAAAGCATGATAATCAATAGCTGTTACAGTTGATGGTATTTCAACTTCACCTTCATTATTTGTTAATGCACATATTAATTTGGTTTTTAATTTATTATATAATATAGTACCTGAATTATTGATACTTAAAATAGGTTGTTTATTAGACATAGTTATCTTTTGAAGTGTGGGACAACCTAAAAATAATCTTGATTTTAATATAGGATGTTCAACAATTTTATTCATAACTGGAATATTTGTTGAAATAACATATTTAACACTATCAGGTATATTAATTTTTTGAAGATTTGTACAAAGTGTAAAAATCATAACATCCAAATATTTAATACTATCAGGAATATATATACTAGTTATTTCACTGTTAGCAACAGTAGATGTTAAATATATCATTGTAACTGGCAAACCTTTATGATGTTTAGGTATAGAAATTTCAGTTGTACTAGGTTTAGCATTAAGTGATGTTACAATATAAAAACTATTTGATTTATCAACAGTTAAATACAAATCACCAATACAAACACTATTTATATCAGTACTTAATATACTATGTGAAAAATTAAATCTGGTAAATACATCAGAATAATATTCAGGCCATGAATTAATAAATTCATAATTATATAATATTTGAACATTTTCTAAATTAGAGAAAATGATTGAATCATATTTTGGTGGGGCACCTTGAAATTTTAATGTTATATTATAACTTTCAACAGATTTACTATTAAAGATTGCATACTTGTTAATTTGTTTAACTTTTTCAGGAATAGTAATAATTAATTGCATATTTTCATTAACAGGAACAGTACTAAAAGCAAAACTATTAATAGTTTTTACACTAGATGGTATAGTAAATTTTTCACTTATATTATTATAATATAATAGTATTTCTGATTTATCTTTGTTATAAATAGCATTTGAATCACTTGATAAATTTTTATTATTAGAATTAATACTAATAGTATTTAAGTTTAAACATTGATAAAATGCAAAATCACCAATACTAATTACAGATGATGGAATTGTTATATTAGTAACATTATCATTATTAAGAAATGCAAATTTTTCGATATATTTAACACTAGTAGAAATAGTGTAATTTTCTGATATTAATTTTGTAGCACAAATTAATTTTGTACCATCTTTATTATATAAAACTGTATCGTCTGAATTAGTTTTGAAAGTTTTATTTTTTGGTGAAACTAAAATATTTTCTAAGTTACCATTAATAAAAGCACCAGAATCAATTAATACAACTGTTTCAGGTATTTCATATGATTTTTTATTAAATGTAGATAATAAAGTATATATTCTTGTTTTTGATTTATTTAATAAAACATTATCACGAATAATAAAATTTTTATTACTTCCGTCTATGTCTACAAGTAAAATATCACATAATACAAAAGCGGATTTACCTATTTCTTTAACATTAATACCAATATTAATTCTACGTAATTTATAACAATTAAAAAAAGCAAGATCACCAATTGATGTAATATTATCAGTCATAGTTATTGATTGTAGTGATTCGCAATTATAAAATGCATAAGAATTAATAGATGTAATATCAATACCATTATAATTAGTGGGAATAATGATATTAGTTGGAAAATCATAATAACCTATAATTTGATAGTGTTTTTTATCATCACTTAATTCTAACTTTAAATTATCAACTTTTATGATTATTTTATTAGATATTTCTTTATTAAACATTTTATATAAAATAAATTAGAAAAAAATATTTTAAATCTTAAGTTATGCAATTGTTTATAAAAATTGATAACGTTTATGGTTAATATATTTACTATAATATTATAATGTCAAGTATAATTTATGTGAACTACTACAACTATATTGATCCAAATAAACAATATTCAATTGCAGGTTTTGATTTAGATTATACAATAATTAAAACTAAATCTGGAAATGTTTTTCCAAAAAATAAAAATGACTGGGAATTTTTAAACGGAGAAATTAAAAATAAATTAATAGAATTATCAACAAATCCAGACTATTTAATTGTGATATTTTCTAATCAAAAAGGACTAGAAAAGCATGGTATGACAATAAATGATTTTCAAGATAAAATATCAAGTATTAAAGTCCAATTAGATATTAATTTTATACTAATGGCAGCACTAAAAGATGACATATATAGAAAACCACGAATTGAAATGTGGAATTATCTTAAAAATATATTAAAAATTAAGATAGACAAATCAAAATCATTTTATGTTGGAGATATGGCTGGTAGATCAAATGATAAATTTGATACTGATATAAAATTTGCATTAAACTTAAAAATTAAATTTATGACACCTGAACAATATTTTTTAAATGTAACAAAAAAAGAAATAATTAATCTAACTGGATATCAATTAGATAATAATTCATCAAATACAAAATTAGATATTAAACCAGAACCTAATAAAATGGTTATTATAAGTGGTTATCCTGGCTCGGGCAAAAGCCATTTGGCAAAAAAATTTACAAAAGAATCTAAATTTAAGTTATTTTCACGAGACACCTTACATAATAAATTTATGAAATATTTAATTGATTCTATGAGTTTAGGTGAACCTGTTTTAATTGAAGGATTATATTTTAATAATCAATCAAGAAATGAATTAAAATTATTAGCTGAAAAATATAAATACAATACTATATATATATTAGTTAAAACTAATTATGAATTAGCATATCATTTAAATTTATATAGAAGTTTATATCAAAATACAAATGATCCAATATCCCCAGTTCCAGAAATTGTTTATATGAAATATCGAAAAAATTTTGAATATCCATTAGAAACAGATTGGAATGAAATTATTGAATATCACCCACATATTTCATCAAAAATAAATAAATATTTTCTTTATTAGAATAAAAATTGATAATTGTTATTATTAATTATTTAATTAAATAATTAATGGCAACTTTTCAAAAAACTAAATATCAATTAAATATCAAAGTCAATACAAATGATTTTGATATTAATAGTTTTTATATAAACAAATATAATTCTGATTTAGATGGTAAATCTCAAAACAATCATGATGGTGATAGCGGTATTGATTTGTATAATTTACCACTAGATAATATTGAACAATTTAAAATTGGGACTATTGATTTTCAAATTAAATGCGAAATGATTAATCTAGAAACTAACACATATAGTAGTTATTATTTGGTACCAAGATCTTCATTAGCTAATACAAATTTTCAAATGGCTAATTCAATTGGTATTATTGATGCTGGTTATCGCGGTAACCTTAAAGCTAAAATACGTAATTTTTCAAATGATTCTAATAAATTTGATACCGGATCATTCTTTCAAATTATTGCCCCTGATCTACAACCTATTAAGGTATGTATTATTGATGAATTAAGCGAATTAAGCCAAACATCCCGAAACGATGGTGGTTTTGGTTCAACTAATAAAATTAAATAAATAATAATAATATTCCAACAAATAAACAATAATTACCTGGTCCAAAATGTTTTAATGTTCCCAACCATTTATTTATTTTTTCTTTATCATAAGTTGGAAAATATTTTTTATAAGTTTCATAAGATACTTTATTAATTAATAAAAATAATTTATATAATTCTTTTTCATAACCATATCCTTTTCCATCTAATTGTTTAACACGTCTTTCGTAAAAATTATCTGAACCTGTTAGTTCATATGATGCTATTGCTTCGTTTAAACCAAATGAAATTGCTAACATATATGACATTACAGATAGTATTGATAATAATCCAATATTAGTCAAATTCATAGGTCTATTTAATAATATATAGATAAATAATGCAGCATTTGATATATTATCTGAGGTACAATCTAATGCCATACCAATATCACTTCCCATTGAATATTTTCTAGCCATACGTCCATCAACACAATCTAAAACGTATCCAAATAAATAAGCACTGAATGCATAATATCTATTACCTAGGTGTAAATAATAAATAGATAAAAATGTAAAAATAGTACTCATAATTGTTACCATATTTGGTGTTAATCCCATACAATAGAGTGGATCAACTAATTGATTTGTTATAGGAAAGAATATATTCATATCAGCCCACGATTCATAAGTTTCATCGTCTCCATATTTAGATTCTTTTGGTTGTTTTGTTTTATTTTCACTGTAAACGTTATTATCTACATCAATTCTAGACATTTATATTATAATATTTATATATTATAATATAAAATATTTTTCATTTATAATATTTTAACAAAACGATTATTTGTTAAATCATCTTTCTTTAATGGATCTACTATTTTAAATATATCACGTTGAACTTGAAGTTTAACTTGTTTATCTCTTTCGTCTTTTGCATCAAGATCTGGTCCTTTATTTATTTCCATTAATTTAACTCCTAAATTAGCATCTGGTGCCAAATCACAACCAAATAATTGAAATCTAACATGATTTCCTAATTTTTTATTTTTACATATTTTTTTACTAATAGCAATCATTACTTTATTCATTAAATTTTCAGCGCTTGCATCCCATACTTTACTTAAACCATTTTTCTTTTTATCTAAATGATCTCTAAAATCTTGTAATGTTAATGGATTTTCTTGATATACTTTTCTATCAATATATCCTGTTGTAATATGTTTGTTAAATGCAATGTCGTGTTCATCATAAAAGTCAGGTGTATAATAGAGAAAACCATCTTTATGAATATATCCTTCTATTTTACCATTTACGCACACAACTAACAAGTAATATCTAAAATTAATCTTACGTTTGGAAATAATATATGGATTATAAACATAATCTTGTACCAAATACCAACCATCTTTAAGACCTTTCATAATTTCGTTTTTATCTCTAGTTAATTTAATACCTTCTTGTCTTTGGGCATAGTTTTTAAGAACATACATTTGGTCTGATCTTTTTGTTTTATTGGTTTCATAATGTTTAGGAAATTCATTAATATCTGATTTATTTTCTAATAAGAAGGTGGTTGGCATATATTTAGATGCATCATTTTTATATTCTTCTTTTAATAATTGCCATAATGCTAATTTTGAACCAATCCAATCACACCCATCAATTAAAAATAATTTTTTACCAGTCATTTTATTTTCAAATGCTAAAATATCTTTTTCACACGAATTATATGAACATGGGATATAGAATTCATAATCTGATTTGTTTCTTGACATGTTTCTTTCTTTCATAACCTTTTCTAATAATTGAGGATAATTACCACATGAGGAAGTGTAATTAGTAAAATTTTCATTTAGTTGATTTTGATTCAAGTAACATAAAACTATTATTGTACTTATTGCTAATAGTAAAATAATATATAGTTTCATTAAATGATATTAGATATTATCTTTTTTATAAATTAAATTTTTTTACTCCATATATTAATAAACCAAAAATTATACTTCTAATTATTAAATTGGGATATGGACTATTAATATTTTTAACATATGGAAATCTATTATAAATAATTTCAATAACAAACTTGTTATTTAATAACATAAATAATAATACAAATATCATAATATCTCTATATTCAAAAGTTTCTGTCTTTTTTATAATTTTATTTGTTTTTAATTTAATTTCAGGTTTATTTTCACCCTTAATATTAATATCAGGATTATAATTAAGCTCTGACATTTTTTCATAATTATTTGATATCATCATATTTTTTGTTAAATTAGACGGAAGTGGCTCATTATTATTTTGATAATTATAAAAATTTTTATTAGAGTTTATATTTTTAAAATTTTCTAAATCTGTCTCTAATGTTTTAATAAATTTATTCATATTAATTGGATTAACTGGGTTATTTTGATTAACTTGATTAACTTTATTGTCTGACTTACCTAAATTAAGTGGGTCAGCTATTTTAACTTGTTTTTTTGATCCATTTAAATCACTATTTAGTTTTTGATTATTATAATTATCTAATAAAATTTCTTTATTTTTATTAATATTGTTATTTGTAGAATTTAAATTTATTTCTGAATTATTTAAATTTTCCATTATTTTATCATAGTCTATATCAGTTTCTGTATTTTTATTATTATGATTTTCTATTTGATTTGTTTTCTTTAATGCGGAAACAGATGTACCAACCTCATTATCGAGATCTATATCAAATTCTTCCATTATTATAATAATAGATATTAATTAAATTTGTGTTTTTTAAACTCATAATTCTAATTTTGTTTAATGTTCGAGCTGATATTATATAAATAATCCAATACCTTATATTTATTATAAATTATTTTTCTACCAATACTATCATTTTTTTCTTCAAAAAATTTTTCAGGTGTTTTATAACTTTTTAATACAGTTGACAAATGAATTATTTTTTTAACTTCATCTAATGATAAATTACCTCTATATTCATCTGATTTCATACTAAACCAAATGCATTTTTCAATTGTGTCATCAATTAGATTTCCACATAAACTATGATTACCATCTAATGATGTTGTATACCAAATATTAATATTGTGCATTAGAAATGGAATCTCTAATTTTTCATACTTTTCATTATCAAAAAATATTTGTGCAAAATTATTTAAATCACCGACAACTCTATCTTCAACCCACTTACCTTCATCACATGTTACAATTTTAGTATGAACTCTATCAAATAATAATCTTTCAATATCTTTTTTAGATACATCACATAATGTCATTGAATCACTTAGTGACGGTAAATGATTTCTAAATATTATAGCATTTGAATAAATTTGTTCACCATTAATATTAACTAAACTAGCTAATTCATTTAGGTTAGTATCATTATGGTAAGTAGTTTCTTTCTCCAAATCAATGTATAACATTTCATATAAATAATAAGGTTCTTCGCCAATTATTTCAGTTTTAACATGTAGATCTTTAACTTTATAATTATTAACATCTAATTTAGTAGCTATAACTTGTAAAAAATTATCAGCATTAGTTTTAACTGTTTCAAATAAATCTAGTTCCATTAGTTTTTTTGAATATTCTGGATCCATCCAAGAAAGATGTTTAATAGATCCTTGTTTAATTACAAGTACTTCAAAAGTTTCATTATTTTCCATAACAACTTTTTCTAGATAACTATGATCATGAGATATTTTTTGTACAGGAGTATTAGGTTGCATTTATAATATATAAAATATATAACTAAGTTTTTATATATTATTTTATTAATAAAGTATTTTATTTAGAACCATTAAAATATTCATATAAATTATTTATTTTTTCTTTAGCTAATATTTTAACAGGTAATTGTGAAAAAAATTTATGATTATTTCCATTTTCATGAGGCATAAAAGTTTTAGAATCAACCAAATATAAAAATCTTCTTGTTTTTAATTTTTTCATTCCTTCCGCTTTTAATTCTTTTATAGTTATTTCATTACCATTATAATTTCTTTTAACTTCGTCATTATTAAAATTAATTGAACCTAATAATGCAACATTTGGATCAGAATAAGCAACTAATTTACTAGCAATATTTGTAGCATCTTTAGATTTTGGATGAATTAATGATCCAACATTATATGGTTCTTTTAAACTTATCCACATTTCGGCACCATTATTTTTTGTTGAATTTTCAATTAAATTAGTTATTGTTTTTAATTGTTCTAATGTTTTTTCAATATAACCTATTTTTTTATAGGTGGTCTCAATACTTTCTCTTTTTTTATGTAAATATTCATAATTAATATAATCTAATGGAAAATTTCCAGAAATTATTTCATTTTTATATGTTTCTAAATTATATCTAATCCATGCCTTAACTTCTTCATCTACATCTGATTTTACAATAAATTTATTTGTACATTCTATATTTACACGTCTAGCAAGACTTTTATAATGGTTATTTTGACCAATAAGTATATTCATTTTATCTTCATTTACTTTACTTTCAATTATATCAATAAAGTTTTTTTCCCAAAATTGACTCATTTTTTTATCTACCTCTTTAAACTTATCATTTTTATCTTCTTTTAATTTTTGATATTGTCTATATAATTTATCAAGATTTGGATTTCTAAGAATGTCTTGATTAATTATATCCAAATCTATAATATTAAATATTTTATTATTTATTCCATCACTAAATTCTTTTTTAGTATATGGATTTAAACCTATGATATGACATGATAAACATTTGGAATTTGGCATTTAAATAATGATTGAAAAAAATTTTACCTTAATTAAAATTAATAGGCTTTATATCAAGTTTAGATATTTTCATAATAATTAATTTTAAAAAATATTTATATTATGTTAATATAATAGAATGTCAGATACTATAATTACATTAAATAATATGACACAGCCTATTAATATTAAATATGCAAGAAATAGTCATGGATTTTCTGATCCAAATAATGAAACTAGTCGTTATTTGTTTGAATTAGTAATTGATGGTAAAAGTATTGGTAAAAAATATTTTGGAAATCTAGAAGAAATTAAATATTCTCATTTAATTAAATTAAATCATAGAATTAAATTATCTAGTATTGAAACATATAAAGCAACATTAAATATATTTCCATCAGATGATCATATTATTTATGAACTTGAAGGTCAAATTAATCAACATGAATCTAGTTCGACACAACGTAGTGATAACTTATATATAGAATTTACCAAAAATGATATGGGATATGCGATGTGTTCATGTTTTTATACAGGTTTAGATCGTAATAAAATATTTGCTTCCCCGCCCAATTAATCATTATTTCCTTTATTAAATAAAAAAAAATATTTAGTAATTATAAGATATATGAGTTATAATTACGAAATTAATTATAATATTCAAAAGAAAAAAAGTGATCAATCTAAATACACATACAAAAATAACGAAATTGACTCTCAAACATACATTTTTGAACTAATTCTCAAAGATAAATTTAATCAAGTTAATGTAATTAGAAGAATTAAAAAATGCAATCAAGGTAATTTAATCTCTTCTGATGATAATATTCAATATAATATGATTGAAAAATATAAATTAACAGTTTTAGATGCTAACTATCCTGAAAAACCAATAATTATTAAAGAATCAATAGACCATACAATTTCTACTAATACTTTTATTAATAATGAAATTTATTTAGAAGTTAACCAAAATACAAATAATTTAATGGATATTAATTACCATATAAATTTAAATCAATAATATAATTAAAGAATAGTTAGAATATTAATAGTAATTTAATATATCTAGATGTTATCAATCACGCGAACTGCAACAAAAATTCCTAGACTTACACAAAAAATAGATTATTATACAGTATTATCACTCAAACATGCATTTAATTTATATGTTGATGATGAAAAACTTGTGAAAAATTCAGTAAAAAATAAAAATTCTGATTATGATGATGAAATAGAATGGTTAAATAAAAAATCAATACAACACGCGTTAAATTATTATAAATAATAATGAATTATTAAATTTTATTTATTTTTGAATTAGTTACAAGTTGTAATTGTTTGCTCAATTTTTCTCTTCCGAGTGTTTTAAAATCAAAATTACATTTATGATTTTCAGGTAATCTACATTTCATACATAAATTTTGAAATGAACATTTACATGTATAAGATACTATACTTGTTTTCTTTTGACAATAATCACACAATGCCATTATAAATATTGATATTTTATCAAATAAATAAATTAAATATCAATCTTTTTACTTTTTATCTTAATTAGATTTTACTTTTTCTTGTGTCCACATATTAATAAATAAGTTAGATTTGTTTTTAATCGATTCATAACTAATTGAACAAAAATTACCTTCAGGATCTTCTGATTTAATATCCATACCTACAAAATAAAAGTTAAATTCTATTTGATTAATAATTTTATCATCTGATATGTTTAAATATTTAAATATTGTTTTTATATTATTACTATTTGTTTTAAATTTAATTATTCGGTTATTTAATGATGTAAAATTATCACATAATTTCAGATTTAAAATGTCATTAATTTGAGGATTATTTTTTAATATTTTAAAATTATTATTCAAATAATTCAAATTATAATCAATAAATGCCAAATCAATTAAAATTAGATTAATAATGATTTTTTTCTGTAAATTTATTTTGCCAGAATTTAAAATTTCTACAATAGTAGTTGGTTGTAATTGTTGACTCAAATTTTTAATTAAATTATCTTTTTCAATATTGAAGGACATTAACGATACTATTATAAATTCATTAGTATCATTACTTTGACCTAATTCATTAACTAGATTTTGGTAACTATACATACCTATAAAATCTACTTTTTTATTAAAGTTTAGTTTTCTTATAGAAAAATTAGTACGTATAGTTGATCCATTATTAATATTATAATGATCTAATTTTTTAAATTCATCTAATATATGAGTTCCATGTTGTAATATATGTGTATTGCTAATATCATAACCTGTTTTAATTCTAATTATGTCAAATATTAATGATACCTGCGAGTTTGGGTTCATTTTTTCAGACAAAGTAACATTATCAGTTTTAATAAAAATATTAATTGTTCCCATTACAATTGTCAATAAATACTTTAAATAAATATTTTTCAAATTTTTTTATTCTATAATTATAATGATGGAAAATACTGATAAAAATATATTAGATTGGGAAGATAAATTTAATAATTACTGCGAACTCGAAATTAAATGTATTAATAATATCAATTCAATATTGGAAATTAAAAATAATCTTAAAAAATTACTTGGTAACCAAAAGAAAGATGATCTTATTTTTTATAAGTCTCTTATTGATAACTCTCATTTTTATCTATCAAGTTCATTAAAAATAAGAAAAATTAAATTATTAAAAGATTTAAATTATATTTGGTCACAAATAGACCAACGTAAACAAATGGATGAAGTTAATAAAAGTAACTTTATGGCGTTATTAAAAGATTATAGAAAAATGGCAGAAGATATAGCTCAAGCTAAAAATAATAACACCATGTTAACTTGGGTTAAAGATGATAAGGTTGAGAGTTTACAAGATTTAGAAAATGATTTTAAAGAAATTATGAATTATCATACTAAATTAATTCAATTCTTTGCATCTAGTGTTGAATTAGAAAAAGCATTTTATTGTGGAAAATAATTCAAGAAATCAAATATATTATTTTAAACATTTAATTTTTCTAAAATAATATATATTTATATGTCACAAGAAGAAAATAAAAATCCAGTTGTTGAAGAAAAAGATTATGCTTGGAAGCGCGAACAAGAAGATATTTTAAAAAAATGGGCTGATAAAGCATTATGTTTTAAAATGATGCATGAAAGAGCACATAGAAAATTTTGGTGTTTAAATGCATGGTTTAATATCCCAGTTATTATTATTTCAACTATTACTGGTACAGGTAACTTTGCTTCAGGTAGTTTTGGTTCCAATAAAGAATTTATCATATTTATTCTTGGTGCTTTTAACATTTTTTCAGGCGTATTAGCTACCATTGCCACATATACAGGTGTTGCACAAAAGTTAGAAGCTCATAGATTTTCAACAGTTTCATGGGATAAATTTTCTAGAAAATTACAAATTGAATTGGCTAAATCTAGAATTGATAGAGCTAAAGCAAAAGACTTTATTAAACAAGCGGCTGAAGATTATGATAGATTAATTGAAATGTCACCAATATTACCTAATGATATAATTAGATGGTTCTCAACTATGATTGAAACAGGTGAATTCGAAGAAGATTTAAGTGAATGCGCAACATTTTGTTATGAATGTTTTTGTTTTCCTTGTGGTTGTAACTATTGTAAGTGTTTCACATGTTGTTGTAATACAAAACCAGTTATTTCAGAAGAAGATTTAGCTCTTAAAGCATCATGGAAATTAATTGAATTACCAGAAGTAATTGGACATATTAAACCAACTGAAATTGCTGCTGAACCAATTCCTGAAACACCACCACCACTTGTAATTGTTGAACATAAAAAAGAAGATGTAACTAAAGATGTTAAAGTTGAAAATATGTACGATATTTACAATTTGAACAATGGTAATGATTCGGCTGTATAGTTTATTAAAAGAATTAATTATCAGAATCAGAATTAGAATTATTAGATTTACTTGAACCACCAAATATTAATATTATTATAACAAAAATTATTAAAATAATTAAACTTAATCCTGAATAAATGATCCATGGATCTGTTTCATTTAATTTGGATAATTTTGTTAATACATCCATTTGGGCTGATTGGGCTTCTGGTTGGGCTGGTTGGGCTTGTTGAGCTGTTGTTTCCTCTGGAACTGTATCTTTTTTAATTGGTTGTGGTTTAATGGGTTCTAATTGGGATATTGGTTTAATGGGTTCTAATTGGGATATTGGTTTAATATTATTATTATTATGTGGTTCAGGAAATTTATCTGAAACAGTATCATCACCTGATTTTTCAAATTTATTTTCAACGGTTTTTTCAATTGATTTACCTGAATCAGCTGTTTTTTCAGGTAAATCTCCTGCTGCGGCCATAATTTTTTCTAACCCTGCACCAGCAAAAGTATCTACAAAATCTGTAGCTTTATCATAATAAGCTGCACCTTTTGAACCCATTGTTTTAGCTTTTCTTTCTACTTCATCATAAATTTGATTATATCTTTTAGCAATTCTATTTTCTATTTTATTAGCAATTTCACTTATATTCTTTTGATCAAAAACACATGTCATATACAAGTTAGCTACAGCTTTTTGATCAATATCTGAAAATTCAAATGAACCTCCTTTTTTAGCTTTTCTTTCTGCTTTAGATGCGGCTTCAGCAACTCCACACATGATATCCTGTATTACTATGGAGTTATCAGCAGAAGCATTAGATTGACATGTTGCAAAGTTAGCTTGTTCTATTTTTGTTTTAATATCATTTGAAACATCATCATTATCATTTATTTTAAATGATTCATCTAATTCTAATTTTTGTTTAACAGTACCGTCTAATTCATAACTTGTGCTAACATTACATGTGTTACCAGCACTAATTAATGAACCACTATCTGAAGGACATTGACTTGCTAATTTTTGAGCTTTATCTGGATCATACCCAGGCATAGCATTCATATAATCATTTAATTGTTGAGTATTAGCAGCTTGTAATTTTGCCAAATCTGTATTACCTACTTTTGAAATAGTTTTATCAATGTTAGTTTTAATTTCATTAGAAACTTTACTGGCATTGCTTTGTTGACTTTTTACTTGAATTGATAAGTCGGATTGTGATTGTTGTCTAATACCGCTAATAGTTACAGTATCACAAGTTATACCAGATAAGAAAACAGTATTTGATGCACCAACAGCAGCAGCTGCATTACTAGCATTTTTTTGTACAACGTCATTTGCAATATTATTAATTAGTTTAGTCAATGAATTAACAACCATAGATCTATCTATTTTTTGATTATTTTCGTAACTTTTTTTAACTTTAACAGAATCACTAATATTTGTTGTATTACCACCACTAATTAATGCAAAATTTTCTCTATATTTTTCTTTACAATCATTCAAACTTATAATTTTGTCAAACATTTATATTATTATTTTAGAAATAAAAAAATAATCTAATATTTATTATATAAATATGGAAAATATATTAAAATTATTATTGTTATTAGCTACTATTTATTTACTTACAACATGTTATAATTGTGGTATGGTAGATAGTAAGCAAGAAAAATTTAATAATATATTATCTTTAAATTCAACTAAACCTGTTGATTTAACAATGTATGTTAATGATGTATCATATTCATTTATTTCACTTAACCAATTAAAAGAAGAATATAAGAAACCAATTGTTGCTGCTTTAGAAAAAAATGCAGACTTTATTAATTATAAAGAAAATATTGATAATTTTAAAAATGGAATAATGACAAAAATACCCGTATTCATTGTTAAAACAATAGATATTCAAAAATTTACTGAAGGTAAAAAACTTGAATTTATGGTAGTTCCAAATAGTGTTCCTAATTTTGTATTATTACCTGTTATTAATTCAAAAGATATTAAAAATAATTATTTATATTATGATGAAAAATTAGATATGTTATATTATGCTGAAAATGGTGTTGTTAGTAGCAATGATATTATTAATATAACAAACGATGGATTTGTTAAAAAATTTAATATTATTAGTGATCCTGAATTTTCTAATTTAAATATCTATATTTTAACACCAACTGATAAAGAAGGAACTATTAATGTTAGAATATCACAATCATAAATTATGAATTTAAAATATTTAAAAAAGTAAATTATATAATAAAAATTATTATAATATAATTTTCTATAATAGATATATTAGATATATATGGGAAATACAATCCAAAAAAGTTCCAGTGATGGAAGATTTAGTGATTCACTATTGGGTCAAGAAATTAAAAAAATTATGACTGAACAAACAGTAGCATATAAAGGTACTGATGTTAAAGTTAATGTTGCAAAAGCATGTTGTCGTGATGTAATTAAACCTGGTATTAAGAATCAATTAACAAGCATTACATCGATTGCTTTTCCACGAGTACTTGACGATGATTCTTGTAAAAATGAAGGCGTATGTTTAGCAACTGAATATGTAGGTTTTCAAATAGATGATGATAGAGAGAAATATTGTGGTAACGGAGATAAACGCGGTATTGTTGGTAATATTGATATGTCAACTACACGTCCTGATACAATTGGTTCTTCAACTTGTGATTCTTTTATGATAGATTATTGTGCTAAGAGTTTATATGATCAAGGATGTATGAAAATAAGTAAAAATAGTAAAGGTGACCCCGTACCAGTTTTTCCTAGTAAAGAAAATAATAAAATGTGTTGGACAGGTAAAAAATTATCATATGGTCCACCCGAATGTGCTTGTTTAAATTCTGCTGTTGGTATAAATTTAAATTCAAATCCTTCATCATCTACAATTCCACCATTTAATGATAAAAATCCTTATGGTTTATCTGGTATTGACCAAGATCAATCAAATTTACATACCAAATATAGTTTAAATATTTTTAAAACTCCATCTAATTTACAATATCCTGTATCTGCCGATGCCAGATGTACTCAAAGAACTACTGAAAGTAATGGTGGTATAGCGTCTGCATACAGATTAGGAAGAGATAGTGTTAGTGGAATCACTGTTTGTTTTAATCAAATTAATTTAACTGATTCAAATATTAATAAAGCTAGTTTAGAGGATATTAAACAAAATAATACATGTGGTGCTGGTTCATCTGATAAAGATAGTGGAGGTGTTAATGTTGACCCAAGTAAACAATTAACTGATGCTCAAAAAGCAGAAGCTGATAAAAAAATACTTGAAGATGCTGAAGCAAAAAAGAGAGCAGAAGATGAAGCCAAGGCTAAATTTGTTCAAGAAGAAAATAAAGCCAAAGCTGCATTAGAAGCTGAAAGAAAAGCAAAAGAAGAACTTGAAGCTATGAAGAAAGAAATGGAAAAAGCTAGACAAAAAGCAGTTGATGATGCTGCTAAAGCATTAAAAGAACAAAAAGCATTAGAAGAACAAAAAGCATTAGAAGAACAAAAAGCAATGAAAGCACTACAAGCTCAACAAGCACAAAAAGCTCAATCAGCTCAACCAGCTCAACCAGCTCAAC
>JACCEB010107884.1_pt1 | contig 28930 bp, 35 predicted proteins | sample 7454761 | NCBI WGS metagenome assembly JACCEB01 (sample SAMN15323454, study PRJNA562643) | freshwater metagenome | isolation source: river surface water | place: USA:Blue River Watershed | collected 2017-08-18
GCCGCTAGGGCAAGTTCCTCATATGCAAAGTTATCGTTTGCAGTTACTTTGTTCGGCACTTTGCCAGTCAATCAGTCTCGGCATTCCTATTCTTCGTCAATCGATCCTATGTCAGGCCCATCATAAAAAAACTGCTACTAGCACAAGAACAATAGCAAAACTAAGCAACACTCTACCCCAATACTCTTGATCGCTTTCGGTAGGGATATCTCGACTATAATATTTGTCTACTATCTTGTGCCATTCTGCTAACTCCTCACTGGAGAGTGTTCCTGGAAAATGATAACCTCTCCAATACAAACGCTCTTCATCTGGACTCATAGCAATTTCCTTATGGTGGACCTGCCCGGTACTGCCCCGGGGTCTTGCCGCTTTTATTGTCAGCTGTCAACAACTGATAAAACTATTTATTCTTATAATTTATATTCCCATGGATTTATAGCACAACTCATTCTTTCTCCCATAAACTTTTCTACTGTGTGATAGAGTCCAGGAGAAAAAGCAACTAATCTATTTGGCATAGGCAATGCCAGGTGCGTTTTAGTCATAAACTTGCCTCCTTGCATGTTACGCACATGTGGGTAATATACAATACTGCACAAAGGATATTTTAATTCTCGCTGTTCTGTCCAAAGTTTTTCGTCCTTGTCAACGTGCCATGTTGTACCAGTGTTAACGTGAGACCAGCACTCACATCCTACCATGGAAGATAAATCAAAACTTTGCCCGACAATATCTAATATCTTCTGTAAGGGGAAATCAACTTCTGCGAATTTATCAACCCAAATAGTATTACCATTATCTAAATCTTGGAAAAATACTTTTGTAGATTCTAATTCTTCGTTGGTTAAAACATTATCTATTACAAGAAACTTAGTCATTATACAAAACGAATCCAACTACTCATAGGCTGAAGACCCAAAGACCTTCTGTTATCAGTTTCTTTAAATGTCATTAAGAAATCACCTGATATACTGATGCGACGATTTTTAAGTACTTCTGGATCACGTGTAATATCGTCCATCGCATCAGGCGCTGTTAATGAAATAGTAGCATGTTTTAACCTGCCAGGAAAAACAAGTAGGTTGCCCTCAAGTGCTTGGAATGCTGGGGATGAATTATATTGATTCCTATTTTGTATAGGAGAATCACCGGCATAGTTATCTTGGAACAAGCCATTAGTTAGATCGTTTGGATGATAATGCTGTGGCATGAACACTAGCTGATTTGACCCAGATGGTGCATTTAAATAATACACAAATGAAACATGAGCATCACTATGATCATGTTCCGGAATGTTAGATTTTTCGTTTGCATTCCACCAAGACTTAACTATGTGATATGCCCAAACGTTCGGATCAACGCCAAGTTCACGCACATAATCTTTTACACTAGTTGCCACAAAGGTATAAAAGGGCAACAGTTCTTTGTGTTGATGCAAATTAACTATGCCTGACTCGTCTTGTGTGCCGCCTTCAAATGGAGTGGTATATTTTTCTATGTTTTCAAAAAACACTCGTTTGAAATTGTCGTGATCAGCATAATCAAAGTCGCAGACAAGGACAGGAAATAAGTTTGTTGTATTCATAGATAACCTTTTCGTCATCTATTAATATATAACATATTTTACTTGTTGTCAACCTTCGATATATACAGACAGCCATTTTCACTAGTGACACTTAGTGTATCACCTTCTTTCCACCCTGTTTCTAAAATCATTTCAGGAGGAATAGTAAACAGTACATGATCTGGATCATCAGGTATGTCTGCAAATAAATCTTCAACTAGATAGGTCTTCATGCTTTAGTCCCATTTGTTTTTTGCAATAACGAGCAAGTGCTAGCTCTTTGCCAAAGGCTTCTTTTTCCCACGGACTATCCCTATAAGGATCAGCTTTTTTACGTATGCGCCAAATCTTTCCGCGCCAGGCATCAAAACCTCGGATCATAGTTATGTCACGTTTGATATACTGTTTAGCGTGAATCATTTCGTGTGCAAGAGTTCGTAACATCAGCCCGAAGCGTTTTCGACGAGCTAATACTATGTCGATAACCCATTCGCCATCTATAAACTCGCCAAAGCAAGTACCAGCGGCATCACCGTCTATCCATTGATTATTTGTGCGTCCTAGTCTTACATTAATCACACCCTTGTGATAATTTAACCCTAGCTTTTTTGACATGATATTCGTGGCCTGTAAGATGTCCTCCGCTATAGCCTTACTATACGGTTTGCCGCCACGCATTCCTTGAACTTTAACAGCGAGCATCTTGCTTCTCCTATGGAAAAAAGCCCTCTCTATTATTTATCTGTTTTATATGGTACCTCGGGCCGGAGTCGAACCGACATGAACCAATTATCTGTTGCTTACGGGATATAAATCCGCCGTTTTACCGTTAAACTACCGAGGCATAGAAATACCACTTTAGAATTAATTCTAAAGTGAAATTTATGTTCATATTCGGTGAGTATTAACAGTCATTGTAATTATTTAGTCTTCAACTATAAACTTCGTGTTTAATGGTGGGCCCACTAGGAGTCGAACCTAGCACCAACGGATTATGAGTCCGCTGCTCTAACCAATCATGAGCTATAGGCCCGTCGTAATCTTCTGTAGTGTAGTAAATATTTTTAAGTCCAAATGAAACGATAGCTCGCTGACAACCAGAACAAGGTCTTGCCATGCCGTGTCGCCAATTCTTTAAATCATTATCGGGGCGTTTTACACGTACTACATACATATCACACTTAGCTAACTGATCCTGTGTAATCAACCTTAGTGCATTTTTGATAGCATCAATTTCAGCATGGATAAAAAGTGCTTCTGTGTTTTTACCAAACTGCAACATCAGTGGATGCGTCTTGTAGCTGTTTACACCGGTCGCAATAAGATGGTTCCGATAAACAATACCAGCGGCCAATTTAAAGCGATTACGCACACCAGGATTCTCTACAGCAAGCCTAGTAAGCATATTCATAATTTCAGTGTTCATATTGCTATTATACATACAACCACAGCAAAGGTCAACCTATAAATCTAGTCTGTATAAATTACATTCTTTTGGTTGTACTTCTTCAATTAAGATTTTGAAATCGTTTACTAAACTAGATAATTTACCCATTTGGCGATCTCCGGGTTTTTTTGCACTGAGCTCATTGCCCCAATCGGATCCAAAAAATGCATTCTGCATTGGGTATCTATATAGTTGGTCAAATTGATTATATACGCCCGATTCTTCGGCTAACATCTTCTTCACTGTTTCGAACCCAGTACTCTTAATAAGAGGGTTCATTATAGTTGCACCCAAGGTATTATAGTAGCGCATTTTGTATACAAAATTTGATGACTTTGTAGGATTGTCTCCGTCAAAGTACACATTGTGCTGTTTTATAACTTCAGCATTTTGTTTAACTGCTTGATACATAATGCGGTCTGACAGCATAAAAAGATCTTTGATAACAGGAACATCATTAAGGAAACCAAAGTTATAGTATGCAAACAACGACTGCACAAAAAATATCTTCGAAAAGTAAGATGATGGGCTTGCGGTTTTGTTTCTATTAGAGTATTGTAAAACAGGAACATCGCCGCCTAGGACATTAACTGACTCGTTGTCGTTTCCTAATTCTAATATCTTTGTATGCACAGCTATTTGGGGGCTCGAAGTTCTGTATTTTAAACCCAATTCAATGTATTCTTCGCTATTCAAAAACTCTTTAAGATCTAGGACTACGGTTCTATACTTGATATTATTGCTTTCAGCAAAACGTTGTGCTGTGAGTAAATCATGTGAATTTACTGTAATATTGTCCCAACGCATATCACATACCACAATGGAAAATTTTAACCCAAGTGTTTTTAATACGTGGAACGAAAATTGACTGTCGATCCCACCGCTCAGGAAGAGCTGATATTTTAATCGTTTATCAAGTGCATCGTGCCATTGTTCAAACAATGGGGTACTAGACTCCCTGCAATATGTTACTACATTTGATGTGGTATAATCACAGGTTACCGCTGGCGGGTTTCCAATTTTAATAAAATCCAGGTTCATTTAATAATAAATTCTCTTGCTAGTATGATAAATACTTATAACTGTACAGCAAAACAAATTGCTTATTTTGGAGCTCAAATGGCTAGATATATTGTAACAATGAATCCCGCAACATATGCAAACGGTGCTGAGGCAACGTCCGCTATTGTGGCAACAGGGGCAACAGTTGAAAAAACCTTCAGCTTTGCTTTAACTTACGAAATTGAAGCTACATCCGAACAGAAGTCTGCTATCCCTGGCGTATTACGCAGTGAAGCATCTAATACTTCTTTAGGTGTGTCGCTTGAAGTTTTAAACATCGATCACTTAAAAGCAACACTGATCGAAAAAGGAACTGTTGGGGAAACACCAGTTGTTGAATTGCCCGCAGTGTACAACCCTGCTAATAGAGGTGCAGGTCAACATGTATATCTAGTTGACACAGGTATTAGACATACGCACGAACAATTCGTTGGTGTTACCATTAATGATCTATACAGCAATTTTGCTGATGATCCTAGCATTGATGACTTTGATGATACTACTGGTCACGGAACATTGGTTGGTAGTCTTATTGTTGGTAAAGACCTAGGTGCTGCCAGAGAAGCTACATTACACAATGTAAAATTATTTAACTCAGGTGCTGACGACATCACTGTAGCAGAAATTGTTACTGCACTAGATGAAGTTCTAGCTCACCACCAAGGAAACAATCCATCACAAGCTAAAGTAGTATCATTGCCGTGGGTTGCTACAAGAAATGCATATATCGACGAAGCTATCAGTGAACTAAACGATGCTAACCTTGTTGTTGTATGTGCTGCCGGTAACTCAGGTGCTGACGTAGCTAACTATAGCCCAGCTGGACTTACAAAAGTCATCACAGTAGGTGCACATGATATGAGTTGGACCGTTGGTAGTTTCGTTAACATGCCATGGGATGGCAGTTCTTCACAAACTTCATTTAACAATTATGGTGCGGCTGTTGATATTTTTGCACCCGGTGTTAACGTCAATGGTGCCGCTCGATCAGCAGACGATGCTTATGTAACTTCGGCTACAGGTACCAGTGTTGCTACCGGCGTAGTATCAGGCGTTGCGGCGCAATATATTTGTAAACTGCCTGCATATACATCCAACCAAATTAAAGATGCAATGTTACAAGAAGGTCATTTAGTTGGTGCACAAATTCTAGGATTTGCAAACGAAAATGATAATTTAATTAATTATGCAAGTGTTAACAAGTCAATCCTTACATTTGATAAAGCAAACGAAGACTACTTAACTACTACACCATCAGGTAGAATTGTTAATGTTCAAGCTGGTCAATCGACTACAGTAAATCTAGGGCTAAACGTTGCTGCCACAGATGTTGCGGCGCTCGACTTTGCACCATTACCACCATGGGCTACATTTAATACAAGCACCGGTGTTATTAGTATTGATACATCAACTGTACCTGCAGGAAACATTCCAGGTGCATTTGTGTTTGCTATTAAAGGAAAAGTTAATAACATCACAAAGGTTGAAGAGTTCAGTATTGGTGTGTATAACACTAGCCTCACAGACCTAGACGGTGCTGACCAATATTATTACGATGCTGATAGCGGAGCATACGACCCGGTTGTTAGTTTCCAGGTTGCACCAAACCAACAGAAGTAATCAATATCTAAAACTAGTAAAAGAAGCTACACTAAATATTGTGTAGCTTTTTTTATGATCACAATAGATATAACAACACGGAATACTGTTTATCACCCGTTGTCTGCACAAGGACAATGGATACAACATCGCTTTGGGCGCAGATCTTATCCAACAATCGATTTGGACTTGGATACTATCAAACTGGTATTAGAACAATACGATACAGTCTTTTTACGTTCAATATATGGCGATCCGCTATGCCATCCCGATATCAACACTATAATCGATCTATTAGAAGAATCAAAAAAACAATGTATTATTTTTAGTTATCTAAACATAGATGACTCAAATTTGATTCAGCGATTATCAACTGTTGATAACATTATAGTGTATGCAAACATTGATGGATTTGATAGTTATGGTAAAACTATATTAAATTCTAATAAAGAACTTGTGTTCAAAAATATAAAAGAGTTAGGTAAAAAAGTTACTATTGAATTCTGTATGTATAAACACAATTTACTCGACTATAACAATATTGTCAAAGAGTTTGATAGCAAGATTAATTTATTACCTGGGAAAAAATTATGTGACGGTCCTACGAGCATAATCAATGATGAAGGCGAATGGTTATATGATGTGCTTCCAGCAAACGAATTAAATGAAGAACTACATGAATCTAAGCTAGTGAAATATCTCGATAGCTACAATATTTTAATACCATATCGTAGAATCATAGAAGGAAAGAGTATTCTCAATGATCCTGTGATTGTACGTACTATTAGAAACAACAAAGAAATATTCAATATTGACATGCCTGCAATAAGTGTAACAGGACATTTATTTAAGTGCAACGAGTATATGAATATCTTTAGTAATGCTTTGTGCAACGATTGGAATATAACGCCCGAAACAATATCGTACGTGAATAGAGTAACAGTTGCAATGTTTAATGCTGGAAACGATACTTATGCTATTAGAGTAAACACAGCATTATTAGATATAACCACAGAAGGGTTATCTCGTTTTTGTGATAGCAATATCTGAAATATTGTTACAAAACTCATAAGGGCATTCTGTTTCAGTAACAGGCAATGCCCAGTTATCTAAGTTAGATATATTGCCAAAGTGTTTAGCACCGCACCAACTACTATAGATGTCTCCAGTAGCATCAATATTAATGCTTTCAAATCCTAGATGGCAGCGCATGCCTTTAAAGTTATTTAAACCTTCATTTATAATCTGATGACTTTGTACATACTTGGCAGTACCGTCATCAAATAAGAATTCTGTCATCCATGCTGTAGGATCTGGTGGCGGCGGTGTTTCTGCGTTAGGATCCGGCGGAGTCGCAGGTCTAGGCTTAATACCTGGTCTGCGTAAAACTTCTTGTTCGGCTTCTGTGTAGGGCCAATATGTTTCTTGCTTACTGTTACGTCCAAGCAATTTGGCATACATTGTTTTAACGCAGATGCTTACATTATCGTATCTGTTACGGTCGCAGTCTAGAAACAAATTTCTCAACTCTTCGACATCTTGTCCTAGTTGTTCAACTTGTCCTGCTATACCAGCTATGTTGATATCTATGGTAACATGATGTTTGATTTCATTGATAACATCAATCAAATGTTGCTTGCTCATACTTGCCGGATGCCAAGTAATAACAACACCGTTGAGATATTCTTTTGCGTTATTCCACCAGTTAACTGTTCTACTGGCGTTTGTAAAAACTACACTATTAGTATTGTATTCTGATATTTTACGTATGATATCTTCAAATCCGCGCATTACTGTAACTTCGCCGCCGATGATTTCAAAATCAACACGCTTGTTTAAAGCATTGTAATGCGAGCAAATTTTATCTACGGTTTTTAAATATGTATCTATTGATAACCACGGTCTGCTACCATCATGCAGAATACTAGGGCAATATTCGCATTCAAAATTACATTGGTTGCCCATGTTCCATTGAACACGGATATTATCCATTGGGCCACGTGCATGAGGGCCACGAACGGATATTAACTTTGCCATTATTTCCCTATAATAACATTAATAGACCCTGTGGTAACTTTATGTCCACAGGACGCGGCGCTGAGTGTCTGAACTGTTGCAGGTCGATTTTCAAAATATACTGTTGTGCTACCAGTAACAATTGTTGCCTTTGCATGCGGAACATCGCCATGAGCGGCAACTGCGTCGCCTACTACACTGGCAGGAAGATTGTTAATCAGAACCTTAGTGGCACCCGGGCCGTTTATTACACCGGCTTGTACTAAATCTGCTGTGACTCTGGCTGCTGATGGCATATAGTTATTTATGCTACTTGCTCTACTTCGACTTCTTCGGCAGCTTGTCTAGCAATTTCTTCTTCGGCAAACTTAGCAGATTCAGCTAGTTCAGTTTCTGCTTGAATAAGATTATTATAATCTTCGGCAGCGTTTTCCATTGTTTCTAATACAGTGAGCAACTGATCAACCTGCATAAAAACTGTTTCTGTTTTTGCAGTTAATGCAAAAGGAACAAGAGCAACATCTTGTCCGGCAATCACAACAATTTTAGGGTTAGTAACTGTAATAACAGTGTTATTATCATCCACGCCTACTAGACGTCCAACAAATTCTTCGCCTTTTTGTGTTTTGATTGTAACTACTTTTGCAAGTAAATCATTTATATAATACATGTGTGTGTTTCCTATTGTCAAAGTGTGCCCAGTGATTCTACATCAATCGATGGATTTAATTTTTGTTTAATGCCGTCATTGCCCAAAGATTTAAGACCGTTGAAGCCACCTTCAACAAACAATTTGCCATCTAGATAAATCTGAGGCATAGTTCTGTGTCCTTCGTTGATTACAAAGTTACGAGCGTCAACATCTGTTTCTATGTTGACTTCTGCGAATTCAACGTTGATATTTTTAAGCAATGTTTTTGCCTGTACGCAATATGCACAATTGTTTTTTGTGTATAATGTCAAACTCATAGTGTCATTCCTGCAAACGTATTTTCGTTTACGTCTTGTTTTGTTCCGCCAATAATATAGCTACTGATTTCTGTTTCTTGCGGAGCAACTTGAACTTCGCTACCGGAGATCCATTTCTGTGTCCAAGGTAATGGATTAGTACCAGCTGTTTTATAAGGAGCATCGATACCCACACTACGCATACGCTTTGCGGCTATCCATTCTACATATTGCTTGAGCAATTCGGCATTCAATCCAATCATTGACCCATCACGGAAAAGATAATCTGCCCAATCTTTTTCTTGCTGTACAGCTTCCATAAACATTTCAGTACATGTGCCCTTAGTTTCTTCGGCAATGCGGGCGAAATCAGGATCGTCTAAAGGAAGAGCCTTTAGCATATGTTGTGTACTAGCCAAATGAACGTTTTCGTCACGTGCAATTAGCTTGATGATCTTAGCATTGCCTTCCATCTTCTTCAGCTCTGCAAATGCCCAACTGCATGCAAAGCTAACATAAAAGCGAACACCTTCGAGAATGTTTACGCTCATTAAGCATAACCATAATTGCTTCTTTAGTTCATAAAGGTCAACAACTACTTTCTTACCGTTGACAGTGTGTTCGCCAACACCAAGTAGATTATACCAGCTTGAAAGTTCAATTAGCTTATCATAGTTCTTACTAATGCTGTCAGCACATGTAGCGATTTCTCTCATATCCATCATTTCATCAAACACCTTGCTTGGGTCTGCATAGATGTTACGAATGATGTGTGTATAGCTACGACTGTGAATAGTTTCGCTGAATGCCCATGTTTCAATCCATGTTTCAACTTCAGGCAAACTCACAATAGGAAGTAGTGCTACATTAGGACTACGGCCTTGAACACTATCCAATAGAATCTGACGTTTTAGATTACTAGTAAAAATGTGTTGCTCATGCTCTGTTAGATCTTTAAAGTCTTTGGCATCTCGTAGAATATCTACTTCTTCTGGGCGCCAAAAGAATCCCAGTTGCTTGTCAGTTAACTTGTCAAACTGTCTATACTTTAGTGTATCGTAACGTTGCATAGTTACAGTACCGCCGGCATCCAAGAACATGGTAGCAGTGGTATGGTTTCTTCTATTAGAAGAATTAAAAACGGAATAAGTCATAAATCTCGCCTCGGTTAAATTTTACAGCTATCGCAATCATCGTCCCCACCGCCATTATCACCGAGGACTTCTGTTTGAGGAACTGAAGCAGATAATTTTTCAACATCAACTTCTCCTTGACCATCATAGGTATTGTTATAATAAAGTTGCTTGCCACCAAACTTATAGAACATAACAATATGTTGTAGTAGCAAACTCATTGGAATTTTTTCATCTTCAAAGAACTGTGGATTGTAACTGGTGTTAACACTGATTCCTTGATCGATGTATTTTTGTAGAACAGCACAAATCTTCAAGTAGCCTTCAGGACTCTTTTGGTCCCATAGAAGATCATATTTGTTTTTTAATCTACGATATTCTGGAACAACTTGTTTGAGCACGCCATCCTTGCTTTGCTTAATACTCACATAACTGCGAGGTGGTTCTATACCGTTGGTGCTGTTACTGATTTGTGCCGATGTTTCAGCTGGCATCAGTGCCATCAATGTGCTGTTTCGAACGCCAAATTCTTTGAGATCCTTGCGCAATAGCTTCCAGTCCATGCGTTCTTTGTGCTTAACTAGATCATCAACTTCTTTCTTGTAAGTCATGTTAGGAGTAATGCCATCGCTGTACTTGGTCTCGTTGCTTTTAGGGCATGCACCTTTTTCTTTGGCCAACTGCACACTGGCCTTGATGAGATAGTAACTCCATGCTTCAGCCCATTCGTCAACTAGATCCAAATTTGGATTTTGATAGTTGGTATCATTTTTAGCTAACCAGTAAGCAAAGTTAATAATACCAACGCCTAAGGGTCGACGATTCTCTGTACTTAATTGTGCGGCTAGGATCGGATAGCTCTGATAATCTAACAAAGCATCCAATGCACGAACTGCCAAATTGCAAGGCTTTTCAAAATCTGCAGGAGTCTTAATATTGCCCCAGTTGATTGCACTAAGTGTGCACAGACTAATTTCACCGTCCGGATCATTGATATCCTTTAGTGGCTTAGTAGGAAGATTAATTTCACAGCAAAGATTACTTTGATGTATTGGTGCTAAGTCTTCTTTAAATGCTCCGTGACTGTTGGCATGGTCAACATTCATTAGATAGATACGTCCAGTATCTTTCCTCTCTTGAACAAAGGATGAGAACAAGTCAATGGCAGGTATTTGCTTTTTACGTAGCTTCGAATTGCGTTCTGCACGTTCATATAGTTCTCTGAACTTGTCAACATCAGTGAAGAAGCTGTCGTAGAGTTCAGGGACGTCGTTGGGTGAGAACAGTGTGATAACACCATTGGATAGAAGTCGCTCATACATCACCTTGTTAAACTGCACCCCATAGTCCATATGACGGACACGGTTGTCTTCGGTGCCTTTGTTGTTCTTTAGTACTAGTAGGTCTTCTACTTCTAAGTGCCAGATTGGGTAGTAGAGTGTGGCTGCTCCGCCTCTAACTCCGCCTTGCGAACAGCTTTTGACCGCGCTCTGGAAATGCTTATAGAACGGTATGACACCAGTGTGGCTAGCATCACCGTTCCGAATGGGAGAGCCAATAGCCCTAATGCGACCGGCGCTGATACCAATTCCTGCTTTTTGAGATACGTACTTAACGATCGAAGATGCTGTCGCATTAATACTGTCCAAACTATCATCTGTTTCAATTAGCACACATGAGCTAAATTGACGTTGTGGTGTTCTTACGCCAGCCATAATTGGGGTAGGTAGGCTGATGTCAAAGTTACTGGTTGCATCATAGAAATCTTTAACATACTGCATACGTGTATCCTTTGGATAACGTCCAAACAGTGTTGCAGAAATCATCATGTATGCAACTTGTGGTGTTTCAAAGATTTGCTTGTTAGCACGATTTTGTACAAGGTATTTTCCACGGAACTGTTCCATGGCAGCATAAGTTAACATATCGTCACGATCGTGCTTGATATAAGTGTTTAACTCATCAAGCTCTTCTAATGTATATAGTTCTAGGATTTCTTTATCATAGAAACCCTTGTCCACATTTGTCTTAATGATATCAATCAGTGTTGGTGGTTTAAAACTGCCGTAGACATGCTTGCGCAAATGATAGTTAATTAAACGACCCGCAACATATTGATAGTTGGGTGTTTCTTCGCTGATAAGATCAGCGGCACTCTTAATTAATGTTTCTTGAATGTCACTGCTGGCAATACCATTATAGAATTGAATGTGACTTTTAATTTCTACTTCGCTTGGACTAACACCAGTTATGCCATCACACGCATGAAATACAACTTTGTGTAACTTATCTAGATTTAGTTCTTCTTTGCTGCCGTTTCTTTTTGTTATTAGAATAGACTTTGACATATGCATCCTGTGTTAATACTTTCTCGTGTTCTTATTATAGATGATATTACTTATCATGTCAACAACAAAGTTTATCTGGCGTTATAATGTGCTCAGAAAACTTAGTTGAGTTAGAAGCCGCAAAATTCTCATCTACAATCTTCCCTGGGAGGAAATTATAGCACAATCCATTATCTCTGAGAATCAAGCCATCGGCTCCTGTGATATGATTACTTACCACATCAAAGTACAACACTGGGCTTTTTATGATGTTAAGGTGAATTAAAGAACTGGCCATTACAAGTGTAAGACCACTCTGACAGAAGTATCCGTTTTTGACTATTTCAAAAACGTCAAGCCAATTTTCGGGTGTATAGTAGTCTATGTACCTAGTAGTTCGCGTCACGTCAGCGAACGCTTCAACTACTAATTCTGCTGTACCGTCGGCAGGAAAATTTTGCCTAAACGATCTCCATGCTGCCAACCGTGCAGCCGGGCTTTGTGTCTTTGTAAACATAATATCCAATCATTAGCTTGGGTCAGATGACCAACGTTTAATCAAGTATTTAACAGACAAATCTCTGTTAACGCTATTTACTACGTCGAATATAATGTCTCCACTAACTAATGATGCACTAAAGACTACATTGCCTGTTAGAGCCGAATCAACCATTTCAGACGATACGTCTTGGAACAACACATCGCCATTGCCACCATCAAAGTCATCACGTGCTGTAACATATATGGTACCTATGCGTTGATAATTTTCACCAGGACCAGTTACGCTACTTGCTTCTGTGATAGTATAATCAATCATGTATGTGTTATACACATCAATGCTTTGTGTCATTCCGTTAATTGTGCCGCCCGCTGCCGGAATAGTAGCAGTGTTCATTTCAGTATAGGAGACAGTCTTATCACCTACAACTGTTGCTGTACGTGTCTGTAATTCAATGTTTGTTTTTAAATTTACTAGTCCCTTGATATCACTGCTAGTTCTTTCAAAGTATAAATTATTAACAGTCTTATTAAAGTCTCTAGCTTCTTCTCTGCTATTAAAACTAATTTCATCAAAGGTGTTATCAATATTAATTTCATATGTACCAATACTGTTAATGCCACTGGTTGCGTACTTTGCACCAGTTGACGCTGATCTAAATAAGTTCACGTCGTCGGATTCAATTATTGAATTCATCCATTTTTCAAGTTTTGCTTTAACAGTGGTATCTGTTGTATATTCACCGGTCGCAAGTTTTAGTACACTTGCTGTTGGTGTAGCAGGATCTTCGTGTACTCTAAAATCAAAGCCAACACTACTGTAAGCATTGCGATGCGTTAGATATACACGCGATGTTAAGCCTGGGATTAGATTCATTGTAGGCCAATCAGCAATATCGTTTACTGTTGTAAGAGCCGATATCAATGTTGTATCATCACTCAAATCAATACTTCTCACCGGTGTAATTTGGTTTGTTGAATAACTGTTTGCCAACACAGGACTAATATTTGCGGTAACATTTAATACGCTGGTTGTGGTCCCAGTTAATACAAGTGTATTTGTTGTAGTTGCGCCAATTGCGTATGTTGCATTAGGCAACTGAGTTGTATTAGATGAACCTGTTATTTTAGTGTTAGAATCTAAGTCATGATAAGCTGAATAAAGAATTACATTGCCAGAAGCATTGTAACCCACAAAGCTAATGTTACTGTCAATATTGGAATTAAACAAATCAACGTTGCTAATGTTAACAACAAATGCTGTACTATTAGCAGATACCACACTAAATGTATTGCCTGCAATGTTACTGTTTGCATTTCCAACAATATAAACGTTAGTACTTGTAGCCACACCTTCAGCGTTACCAGTTAAAACAATGTTACTTAAACTGCCTGTTTGAATTGCGGCTGTTACTGTTCTTGCTGTAGTGGCTGCATTAGAAGGAATATTTGTAGTAATTGTGGTATTAGCATTGCCTGTTAATTTTAGCAACTTATCGTTTAAGTAAAGACTTGCTGTTGGATCAGACACATATACATAACTAAATGCGCCACCAGCATCATAATCGTGTCCTGCTGATACGCTAAATGTTATCGTACCATTTGCTTGATCAACAGTTGTTGTTGTATTGGCTGCTTCGTCGCTACGACTTAACAGTAGATTACCCAATGTCAATGATGTAGGCGTGCTGATGTTTTCATAGCTGTCGGCTGTTACTGCAATATGTTTGTACTGCAATCCAATTAGCCCGTTACCGGTAGTTGTACTTATAGTAACCAACTCGTCGGGTATCTGTCTATAACTTGGAATGTTATATGTGGTATAAAAACTTTGAATAGCAGTACCTGGGTAAATTACTGTGGTATTTGATAGTGCATCAATTACTGCGGCATTGCTGTAATAACTAATTGCCAGTTCATCGGTCGACAATGGTGCAGATCTAAATGTAAGAATATGAGTATTACTTGCGGCTCTATTAGCGGCAAAACTATAATCTTTACTGGCAGCTGGAGATGCGTTTCCTGCATCACCAACAATCAAAGTACCGTTCTTGAGTACTTGAATATCAGTTGCTGAAAACGCTGTATTTGTTACAATGCTGGTTATACTAGTAGCATTGCTTGCACCGCCGGTAATGTTTGTTGAAAAAACAGGTGTACCGGAATCAGTATAAGTATTAGATGTAGGAGTCCAAGATGCAGTGGTTGTGATTCCGTCAAAAGACCCACGTGGATATTTTCTAAAAGGAACAGTAAAGGCAATAATCTGATTATTAGCAATACTGATAGTGATGTCTTTGGCGTTAGTTGTTGTTTCAAACACACTAACTTTGTTATAGCCGCCGCTGATAACATCATCGGGATCGGCGCCAATGAATACTTGACGAGTGTCTAATGCAAAACCAATCTCACCTGGACGTAAGGGTTGAGGTAAATCTTGCTTTAAACCACGTCTATTTTGAATTCGCGAAATAATTACGTTTGCGTTTGCCACTGTTAAGTCTCATAGCTTAACAGTATTTATCACTTTGATAAACTAGCGGCTGTAGTATTGCGTGACTCTATTGCCCCAAACATTGCAATAATGATCAAATTCGTCACCTTTGATAATATAATCCTGGAACATAGCTTCTCTATCCACCATTAGAATGCTAACTTTGCGGATATTTGTACCAAACATTTCGTTGTGTGCTAGTGCGTATGCACAGCCCTGCAGAAAGTAGTCTTCGATCCATTCGCGCTTCTTTAGCTTTTTAGCAGTCTTGAAGTCAATGATACTGTCTTCGCCTTCATAAATGCCAATAGCATCACTGGTACCAGCATACAATCCCTTTGCAATAAGTCCTACTTCTGTGCCCCAAAGTTCGTTAACTTTGCCCAAGCCTTGTTCAATCATTACACGGCTCATTTTGCCGGCTAGTATACTAACCATGTTGTTGCCAAAATTATCCCATTCTTCACCTAGGATAAACTTTTCTAATGCAGTGTGAACTTTGGTACCAAGACCGGCGGCTTGTTGACTTTGGCGATTGGCTTCGTCTTCACCTATGCGCTTCTTCCACTCAATGAGGTGACTTTTATCAGCAGTGCTGTCAAGGATGGTAGTAACACTAGGAACCGGTGATTGGTCCTCGCCAACGTATTGTCGGCCAGCGGGTGTTTGTAATCGTTTTAGTTGAGGGTATGCGTATCGTTTAATTAACATCTTTTAATAATACAGTATTATGATGTTTATGTCAAGAGAGAAATAATTTTATCGGCTATTATTTTATGCCCAACTGCATTTGCATGCATTTCATTGGGCCTAATCCAATACTTGTCGAAATCCATATTTCCGTCAGCGTCACGCATATGTTCGCCAAATGTTAGGTATGTGATCGACTCATGACATACCCAATTGTGTTCTTCAATGAACTGTATGTTACTCAATATTGCAGGAAAATCAAAATTTGAAAATATAGGTATGATCTTTAAATCTATGTTATACTTGTTGCATATTAGATAAAACGAATTTAAAGCAATCATTGAATCGTATATGTATAGATCAAACTTAGACTTAGGTGATCCTCTGCCAAAGTGAAAATGTTTGTTTAATACGCCGCTAATCCCAAAGCCGCGGGCCTGCTCCGATAAACACAAAAATGCTGTGTAAGTTTTACCAGAATCGTATGTATTTTTACAAAAAGACATCAAACTATACAGCGCAAAATCCAACGATGATCCGCCCCTGGCAAAATTTATAACTAGATGCTGTCTATGATTTGATACATGTTGAGGGAAAGCCAACATAGGATTGTCTACACCTAACTTTGCATTAGGGTATATAGATTTATCTATAGAGTCGTTTGGGGAACCTAGTTCGGTACCAATTGGCCAGCTATCGCCAAACCACAGATCAACGTTACCAGTTGACATTCCATGTAATTGTATTGTTTGAGGTTGAGTTAACACCTACATTAACTCCGTAACCCAAGTTAACAAAATAATCTTTAACATAATTCATTTGATCTAACTTGGTTGCATCGTCCGTTACACCATTCCATGCATTGTAGTAGTCAACGTTGGATGTCATTGTAGTATTGCTTGACACATTAGCATATAGTATACCCAAGTCAACATTAGCTAAAATTGCTGACTCGATGCTACGTACTTCACTATGAATAACACTGTTGTTACGTGAATTGCTTCTTGCTGTTGTTGCATTAACAAAAATGTTAGCCATTGTTAGTCTGCCTTAATATCTTTCATGGCTTGATTACCAGCCATATTACCAACATCTACACCCTGTTGATCATTGGTCATATCATCAGGTAATTCAGGTTTTGGTACAATCTTATTATTATCAATACTGCTTGCAAAACCACTGTCATTGACAGCACTGATCAGTTCATCTGTTGTAGTTACATAGCCTTGTTTGGCCAAAAGACTTTTAAATCTTTCTGTGGATATTTCCTTGAGACCTTTATTGATCACTCGTACCATGAGGTCTTGAACTGCAATAATCAGTTCATTGTAATAGCTTTCTCGCAGAATAATATCAGCGATTCTCATTATACAGCGGCTCTACCTAGTGGTTCTTTTTCGGGGCCTGCGGCAGCTGGTTCATTGACGTCTGTTGTTGGTTCTTCGGGCATTTCTGGTTCAGCTAAACTAGCTGGACTTGGTTCGCCTAAGCCGGAAGTATCACCTAAACCACCAACCATTTCACCACCTGTCATACCAGCAATTGAATTATCGATGCCTGCTTTGGCAGTTTTAGCAGATTCTAGATGTTGATTTAGTACTTGTGTTGCACCATCTACAAAACTTTGGGCGGCTTGTGCACCCATTTCACTGCGCATCTTATCAGCAATAGCAGGCAAGTCTTCGTTGATCATACGACCAACACGTTCAATTTGATCTTGGATATCATCTGCTAGAGCACGAACTGCCATAACAACTTCGGCTTGTTCAACATCAACTTCTTCGTTTAGTAGATCATCGATGATGTTACGGAACATACCTTCTTTGGCTGTGGCCTTTTCGTCCGATGTGCTGCCGGTAATTTTAAATGTTTTGCCACCAACAGTGAATTCTTTCGCGCCAGAAGCAATAGCTTTACGTCTTGCATTAACAAATGCATTCTGTTCTGCAATCTTACGACCGAACATCTGGATGCCAGCAACCATTGCTTCTTCATCTAAACCGTTCAAGAAACCAACAATTGCATCACGGCTCTTACCTGAGGCTTTAGCAAAAGCGTTTAGCTTTTCTTCGATGGCTTGCATGCCGCCGGCTGTTTGTAGTTCAACACCACATTCTTTAGCAATTTGTCTAATTAGAATGTCGTTAATATCTGTGCTCGGAAACTCTGGGGCGCCTTGACCACTTGTATCATCTGCTTCGTACATACCACCGCACTCATCCATGTACTTTTTAGCGGCTGTAATTACGATAGGCATAACATGACCATCGTCATAAGCAAAACGATTGTCCATTCTATAGCGGTTCATGCACTCGCCAGTAGCTTCGTCCATTGTATAACCACTGTCCATCAATGAACGAACAGTGCTCTCAATCATTTCTTTCATAGCATGATATGCTGGGCTTTCAGCATACATGCCTTCATTAAGCATAGTTTCAACAATATCTCTAATACCTAAGAACTTAGCATACTCTGGCTCTAAGTGAAATCTAGTGTTGCCGCTACGTAAGGTATGTAATGCTTTGTTGGCGTTTTCACGCAATGATTCTAGTTTAGACTTCTTTGGAAAGCCTGTAGGAATACTGATGCCAAACTGTTCTTTAAGAAGTCCGTTTAGCTTTGTTAGCTTTACTTTCGAAGGTTGCTTAAATTGATGTAAGTACATGGGTTTTATCCTTGGTATATCTTCGTTATACTTATTTATCATCAGAGCTACCTAATGTGCACCGAGGATAAACGGTGCTGTATTATTTGAAATAGCCTTGTAGCTGTTTATGAATAGATTTCAGCTTTTGAAGTGTAACATCTAGACGTGTAAGTGCTACTTCTACTTTAAAAATATCAGGGTTTTGTTTAATTGTACGTCTGTAAAATACACAGTCGTTGTTATGTTTATGATATTGATCTAAAATCAATTGTACATCAATATAAGTTTTTCGCTTGTTGATGTCTTTCTTCGAATTAAGATAATCGCAAAGAGAACTTGCTATAGTATAATTAGGTACATCTTCAATTACTACTTCTTTAGTAAAATAGTCTTTGAGATTAAAAAAATTATAGTTATTCTTTTCAGCTACAATGATACCTCGTTTGATTACACGATCTGCAAGGGTATCTAATTTATCAGCAATTGCAACTTTAGATAATGCGCTGTTGTGGATATTTTCTGTAGCCAAGTCTGTGACCTTTTTTAATTTTCTGAAGTATGTTACGTCTATGTAGATCCTCGCATACGTGAAGATCTCTCTCGCTAAGTTTACTTATATCTAAAAAATTTTCAAAGTCTGCTTTACTGAATAGTGCAGTTTGTGCCCTATCAATAATTTGCAAATTGCCATATTTGTCTTTGACAGCTCTCATTTCTTTTTCTTCTTTGCTTTATAGATGCTGGGGCTTGGGCGCTTAATGACAGCACCTAAAGGTTTAACAACTACAGCTATCCCGCCACTGGTAGTTTCAGTTATAATTTCATTAATCTTCATTGAAACCTCTTGTTTTTATTTTTCTGTTCTGCAAGCATACGGAGCCATTCTTTTTTTACTTCTAGGTCTTGCTTTTTACGATCTAGATCTGTTAATGAATTTTTGTCATAAAACATGTAATAAAATGCAATACCAAATCCGAAGCCCAATAAGAAGTAAGGCATCAGTGACCACAACGTTAGCAACCAACTTACATCAAATGTAAGCAACATATTTGTTTCGTCAAGCGTCATTTCTTGCCGCCTTTCATGTTAGCACACCAATGATACATTTTACCCTTCTCACCGCCATACTTTTTAGCCTTAGCTCTTAAATCTGACACCGGACCTGCGCAACTAGCACCTGCACGTTTTACACGACCCGGGCGACTTTTGCCTTTTACTTCACCGTCAGCAAAGTTTTCTGACACTGGTTTTATTCTACTCAATTCATATATAACTTTATTGCCAGTGTCTGCACGAAAAGCTCTAAATCCCCATGCTCTGGCATAACGCTGAACTAAACTATCATACAGTCTGGCACGGCTTTGTGCGTTCTGTCCTTGTTCAACTTCTTTACTAGCCGAAAAGATTATACGATTAGGCTTGTATTTCTTAATAAACTTTTGAATAGCACTTAATACAGTAGCAAATACTCGTTGAGCATCGCCCTCACCTGTTACTTCTTGACTGTTGTTTCTAAAGAACTCAACATTCCATGCTTCTTCTCTATCTTGATTATATCCTTTGTTGAACATAATACTTAGATAATTTCCATCATCTAATTTAGCATAGGCATCAACATCGCCATAATCACCATGTTCCCATCTAAGTCTATAGGGTTGGTTAAAGGCTTCAGTAACACTTATTACTTCAACTATTTTCATTTCTTTGTTAACTCTATAGTAAGATAAGGATTACCATCTGAACCAGTTACTGAACGTTCGCCAGCAACTTCGAAGCCTGGCATTAGTTTTGTAGCGCGGCGTGCTAGTGTTCTATATAACTTTACTCTACTCTCATCATCTGCTTTACTAGCGATAATAACACCTGTTGGATCTTGGTCTGCAACTTCTTTTTGTAGAATGTTTGCCACTGTACTGAACACACGAACAGCATCGCCTGTACCAGTCTTACCAGTTTCGGGTTTGCCAGTTTTCATATCTGTTAAATCAAAATGTATTTCTAGTTTGTTTTCAGTTTCACTACGACGGTTAAACACTTGTACACGATATAACTGTCCTGCATCTGTTTGGAAACGATATGCACGTTTATCAGGTGTCTTTACATTCTGAATATAATCATACGGACTGTCAGCTAACTCGTTAACGATAGAAAATATTCTACCTGGACGTTTATTCTCTACAGGAAAAACAGGATCTGGGCTTTTAAAATCTTGCTTGCGCATGATTGTTTTAGCTACTAGGTCGAGCTCTTGTGAATCTCTATCCCATTTTAAAACAAATGGCATATTGATATCAGTTTGCATATCTTTCATTACTGCTTCGGAATCCGGACCCATTTGTGCAATAGGTTTACCCCAACGCTTGAACTCTTGCTTAAACAAACGTGTTAGCTCAGCAGGTGTAATAGGTTTAACATTACGAGTATCATTGACACGGTCAACAAAATGTCTTGTAAAGTTAACATCAATGCCCAATGTGCTAAACAACTTGTCTGCATAACGTTCAATTTCATCTAAGTTGCTTTGTGTAACTTCTTCACGTATTGAACTTTTACTTTCTTTTGGCTTAGTATGAATTTCAGGCTCTTCGTGTGATCCAGATATGTCTTTGTACTTGACTTCTAACTTGTCAAATACCTTTTTCATACGCTCCATCTCTTCCGGTGAAGCAAATGTAATAGTCATGTCAGAAGGACCAACACCTAGTTCATGCTTGTCGTAATGCGCTAAACTGGTATAGTGTTGGCCTAGTTTATAGAAGTCCATATCATCGGACTTGTCTATTACTAGAGTGTTTTGAGGTGCTGTTAGCAGTGAGTGCTGATAGCCAGGTTCGTGTGGCTCAAGTTCATTCTCGCCAACATGTTTAAAATACTGTACTTGACGTTCACGCTTTTCTGCGCCGGCTTTGCTAGGATATGTACCTAGGTTCTTGCCTTTCTTGCTGAGTAGTCTGTAGCCGCCTTGTACTTTGCGAATAGTTTCATCAACGCCAGCGCCTAGATGCTGATCTAATGTTGCTTTAACATCACCGATGTTGCCCACATGTCCTTTGTACTTGACACCAATGCCGCCAGCGTTGGTCCACTTCTCTAGATACTTGGGATAGTCGTCGATAAGAATGTTTGGTGTACCATCAGGCTGTGTAGCAAACTGCGCTTTGTCTCCAGTGAAGTGCATACCTTTAGGTTGTATCTTTAAATACTTACGCACCCATGCTGCCTTGTGCTTGGCACTGCCTTCTCGGTCATACTTTAGTGGTGAACTAAGGATATACCAATCACCACCGGTCATGTTGTTAACCATTGCAATAAGTTGATCAGCCTGATCGTACTTGGGCAAAGTATAAAAGAAATTGGTGCCAGCAAAGCTAGCCATTGCATCTTCAATATCTTGTAATGCCAACGCACGTGGTTCTTCGTGTCCTGTAGCGGCAGTTACGCCTGCATAGAAGTTAGCAAGCACACCGTCCATGTCTACGTAGACTTTTGGTTTGCCTTGCACGTCTTCATTACGAATACCTTTGCTGGTTGTGCCGCCTCGCTTACGTATGCTGTTTAGTTCATCGTATGCCGCAACAACAGTATTCAATGTATTGGCCAATTGTTTAACATTTTGTGCAGATCTGCGAAACGCACCACCGTGCTCTATTTCTAGATCTTTTGCTAGCTCTGATGCTTCTTTGCGAGCTTTGTTTCTTAGTCCTGCAAGAGTATATCTGCCTGCGCCTCCTAGCACTAACACTTCGGTATTGTCCATAGGTGCTTGTTTATCTAGTTGATATATAACGCCTGCATCAGTTTCGTCTTCGGTTACGCTTTTTTGCAACTGTGCTTTGCTGACCCAGTCACGGGCTTGTGCTGTTAAAGGTTCAGATAAAAATTTATCAACCTTCTTGAGTGGAGTATTAAAGTCAGGATTTTCTTCGTTGACAACTTCAACAAAATTTGCACCAAACACATCAGCTAGCTTGCTTTTATTTTCTTGAACTTGCTTATGCGATTGTACAACAATCTCTGTTGGCACTTTTCTATCTCGTAATAGATTTCTCTGTAACGCAACTTTAAGATTCGTATTAACGAATACCATCATGGTTTGATAACCAATATTTTCAAGCTCAATCTTTAGCTTGGCCATCTTGGTTACATCTTTGGCTGTACCATCAATGATAATTCCTAGTCTACCATCTAAATACAAGTCTTGCTTTTTATTAGTGATATCTTTTGCACGTTGGCGTGCAAGATCACGCTCGGGCTGTTCTCCAGCTGGCATGTCAAAACTAAGACCGCGCTTACGCATCAAGTATTCAAATGCATCATCACTGTTGATGACCTTAAGGCCACGTGAAACTAAACCCAACTGCGCTGACACATAACTTTTGCCACTGCCAGGTCCGCCAGCAAGAAATATTGCCTTAAAAATGCCAGGATCGTTTGGACCTTCTTGTAAATCTATAAATCTCATTATGTTAGCCTTGCGTTAATTACTTCCCAATTGATAATACGCCAGATATTATCTAGATATTTCTTTTTATCAGCTTGATAGTCCAGTGCCCAGGCATGTTCCCACCAATCAATTAACAGTGCAATATCGTTGCGCATCTCATGATTGACTATAGTTTTTATTTCGCCTTTTTTGCTGAGATACACCCAACCACTGCCTTGTATTCCCATTGCGGTTTCTTTGAATTTGTCTTTGAAATTTTCAAAACTTTCGTAATGAGCCATGATTAAACTTGATGAGATTCCTTGTGGTCTATTTCCACTACGTGGTTTCATGTATTGCGGAAACAGCACATTGTGTAAAAAGGCACCAGCTTCGTTAAAGTCTGGATCGCCTTCACTGGCATTGAAACGTTCTACATAACCTTTATGTAACTTACCATAATGATACTGCATTGCTTCTTCACTGAGCACTGGTTCTAGGTCATCTAGCTCGTACGACAAACGCTCGCGAACCAGCCAAGGACGTTTGCCTATACTTAGTATAGATCCTGGCTTTGAACCTTCTTCTAAGTGACTTAGTTTCATTTAGATCTTTCCGGTCTTCTTAATGTTAAGTTGCAAGAACATTTCTGTTGGACCTGCTTTAGTAGGAATAAAGCTGACACCGGGTGCGCCTGCATGTGAACCTGCAAAGAACTCAACAAATTCTTCAGGGCTGGTAATGAACACAGTCTTTTTGGCATTGAGCACAAGACCTAGTAGTGCAGTAAATCCGCCCTTTTCACTGTAGTCTTCGTAGTTAGCAAGTGCAAAGTCTTTGAGAATGGCTGAAGCGTCTGAGTTCGTTTTAAAGCTATTGGCAATAGTTTTAGCGGCCTTGTCGCTCATAAATGCACTGTATACTGCATAAACAATATCATATCTACGTTGATCGCCGACTGGAATGTCTTTGTTCATCAACTGAACTGCATTGCCCAGTCCTAAACTTGCATTGGTTTCCATGTGTTGCATAAGACTTGGAATACTGTCTTGGTATTTGCTTAACACAGCCATGACCTGTTGTTGGCTCAATGGGTTCATACCTAGGCGGCCGCCGCCACTGCTGGTTTCACTGCTACTGGCCTTGAGTTCTACTAATTGATCATCAACAACAATATCACCTCCGCCGTCGCTGAGTCTGATTCTATTGCTTAACATAGCAAGAGCAAATTCTCCAGGGCCTTTCTTTTGCTTACCAGCACCGTATGGCATAAGTACTTTGAAAATATCAAACGCCATTTGGCTCTTGAAGATATTTGCAAAACTGTTTACACCGTGTTTAGTTAATTGCTCAACATCAATTGCCGTACCAGTTTTTTCTAAGTCGTCAAGGAAAGCCTTAATTGTTTTATAATCGCTTTCAACTTGATAGATAACTTTAGTTAGTACCTGTGTAGCGGCTGTTTTATTCATTGCAGTTTCATCGTCGATTGGCTTTGCAACAACTGTGCCGATAACTGTTTGAATATGTTCGCTGTTTAAGATACGCCAAATTTGGTCAACAATCTTAGCATCTTTTTCGTCTTGGATATCCAAGCTCTTGATGATGTCGGCAATCTTTGACTGCTCGGCAGCTAGGTCATCGTATTCGTTTAGTTTTACACTTTCGTTTAGATTAATCTGTTTTATTAACATAGGATGCATCTTCTTTACATAATGTCTTAGTATTGGACGTAAGCAGGCACTGTCGCCTTGTGTTCCTTTTGCTCGTCTAAAATCTGATATCATCTCGGGATCAGGTATAGCAAAAAATGCATTCATCTGACCTTTGATGTCGCTTGCCGGAAATGGCTTGCTTAATAATTTGTTTATAATTCTTACTTTGCTGTTATCAGGTACACTGTCGCGTAGTACACTTTCAGTTACTGATTCTGGCACACAGTTAGGAACTGTTTTACCATTTTTCTTTTTTGTACCTACTGGCTTATAGCCATCCCAACAAGGATTGTCCTTGGGATTACGTAAACTCTTTTTACGCTCATTAGTTTTTTTCTTACCAGCACAATGCGCCTTCTGACTGAAGCCTTTGGGATTACTACAGTTAATACTGTCCTTGTACTTCTTTGACCATGCTTCGTTGATTGCGGCAGAATCTATAGATGAAATTTTTTCTAACTGTTCACCTAGACTTAGCTCTTCTAATTCGTTGATAAGACTTTCCATCTCGGGATCGTATGAATAAGTTTGATCAGGCTTTATAACATCAAATTTGTTAAATTTATTTTTAATAACCATTGCATCTGGTTTATTTTTATTAGTACCAATTGGTTCAACTACTTTGCCAATCACTTTGCCAGCTTTATCTTTGATTTCTGTATCAACAGGAATGTCTTTGACTTTGGCTGTGATAGTTGTAGCTACAGGAGGCTTTGCAGTATTGATATTAGGTGTACCAGGCTTTGTGGTTGGACTAGGAGATGTAGACTTTACAGTTGGACTAGTAGACTTTGCTACTATTCCTGTTTTTTGCTGCCCAACCGGTGTTGAAACACCTGGTTGTAAACCATATTCAATTAGTAGATTTTCTAATGTTCGAATATTTTTGTATTTCATTTTTATCTCATTTGTTCATCGTCTGTAGTCTACGACTTACTGGGTTTACACGTTTTGTACGCTTTGCCTTGAGGCTCATGCGTTTTCCAAGTTTGGCTTTTGTCTTTTTTAATACCAAACGCTTTTTAAAATCTATCGGTGCACTGCATTGTTTAGACGAGCCTACTACTCTACCTTTACGATTGCCACTTGTACAACGAATACCGCGGGTGATTTTTTTACCTGTGCGGCGCCAAACCATTCTTGATTCAACTAGTTCTTCATTGTACAGTTCAGTAATCTGCATTTTATTTTCCTATAAAATTAATAACAATAGCAACTACTACACTTAGTAATGTGGTAACAGTGATACCTACAATACCCACTATCCAACTTTCTAATTTGTCCAGACGCTTTTCTGTACCTTGTTTAAAGTCTCTGAGTTCTGTAGTGATACCTTCAATACGCAACATATCAGCAATGATATGTGCTTCTAAGTTACCCGACTCTAGATACGCCTGTGGTTTTTCTTTGGTGTTTTCTTGACTAGACATCTTATAATAAATCCTGCTTTGTAAATTCCATGTTTACGGTAATTTTAGTATCAATGGTTCCTCCATTTAATACAATACCATTCAGTTCATCTTTAAGTGTCTGTACGCTGTGCACTGATGCTCTTTCAAATGCAAACTTGTAAATCCATCCTGCCCCAGTTAGTGTAGGTGCACCATAATTTTCTAGTACATAACTACCTGAGCCATCTAGATAAACTGGTTCGTTCATCATAATAGGCATTGCTCTTAAACCAATTACTTGAACAACACTTTCAAAATCTTTTTGACTGTTGTTGCTGTAATTGCCTGTGCGTGTAATATCAATAGTTGTAAACAATGTGTAAAATTCAATGTTGCCTGTAACAACTTCTGCACTACCCATTGCACCTGATCTAATCATTGTCATGTGTGTCTCCAGCTTTGATATATTTATCACTTGTGGTGACAAAACTGTGGTCAAAAAAAATCCCCGCCGAAGCAGGGATTTTCTAAATCAATAATTGATTTAATTAAACTACGCGGAAGCTACCTGATGTAACAGTTAAGTTAGCATAACCAGTTGCGGCACGAACGTTAGCTTGTAGGTTAGCGGCTGTTACACCGTTAACTTCTGTTGCTACGTACATAACGCGAGCATTGCCTGAAGCAATGATAACTGGGTTTGAAACTAGTGCAATTGCATTTACAACTTTCTCGCCTGGATCGGCTGCGCCAGCTGTGAAACCAAAGTTAGCAATGTTTGCTGAACCGTCTACTTCGTCAACGATGAAGTAGTTTAATGAACCTGTTAGAAACTGGCCTGCTACTACGCCGCCATTTACTCTTGTCTGAGCCATGTTGTTCTCCTAATAATTTTCAAGTACATTGTACTCTATAAGTTTATTTATCAAATTTGAATCATCTCTTGGGCTTTCTGCCTGCCCAATACCCCGCTATAGCACCAATGCCTGTTGCGGCTGTTTTAAACTTTTCAGGATTATTTTGTGCATACTGTGCTACTTTTGGTGCTAGTTTTCTGGCTGCATAAGCACCTAAGGCAGCACCTGCAAGTCCTTTTGCAATGCTTGGTTCGTTGGTAGCAGTGCCTGGGAATGGTGTTTTTGCCAGACTCAAGTTTCTATCACGAACTAGATTGGTCATTGGTGTAATTAGTTCGCTGCCACGAGCATGCTTTCTAAGCTCTTGTAACACTTTTGCTACCACTAGTTGACGTTGAGGATATTTTAGATTAGCCCAATCACTGACCAGTCTACGCCATTCTCTGTAACGTGAATCTTGTATCTTTAGTTGAGTTTCTAATCTAAACAAATATAGATGCGGTTCAACTACTGTACCATCTGCAATGTCTTTAATAAAACGCCAATGCAATCTATTATTAAACTGCATTCTATCAAACACTGCTTTGTCAGCTATATCGCTATGGCGATTATCTGGATGCGCTACTTGATATGCTAGCATATACAAATCTGTTGCATGTGTTCTAAACAATGCATAAGGACCGTATTGCGCTGTAACATGCGCATAATCTACACCCACTTGATGATAGTCTTCGTCCTTGCTTAACATGTATACGGCAAGAGTATATAGATATAATAGATCTGAAACTTGTCTTGCATTCATGCCCGAGAAACCATGACTGTAACGATACAGTCTTGCTTCTGACAGTTCAACGTTGACTAGTTGTAAGTCCATTACTTGCTTCCTGGCTTACCTGTACCAAAGTTTAATCTACTAAATTCTAATCTATCAACTAATTTAAGTGCATTACCTAAACGATCAACAGCAACGAATCCTTCTTCGTTAGTAGCAACAAAAGCATCGCCTTCTTGTTTGAATGTAGGAATTTGGCGGATCTGCTCAAGTTTCTTAATCAGCATTACCTTTGCCTTAATAATCATTAGATATAAATCATATACTGCTACAATCTGTGGCACGTGTTCTTTAATAAACTTTACACCATCAACCATTTTAGCACGAGCTTCGTCTTGTTTAGCTGGTGTTTTATACTTTTCAATAGTCTTGGTCATATAGTCAACATACTTTTGCACAAAGCCTTGTGCAAATTTTGTTGGTTCGTCAAAAGCGCCGGCACGAATGTTATTGTTAACGTGTGCTTTTAATTGTTGCACAAAGTCGGAACCAATTACTTCGTTACCTTTATCTAACCAAGCAAATGTAGCAGGATCAACACTGTTCATGTAATGATCAGCTTCACTAATAGCTTGCATAATTGCTTCGCTTTCATTAGCAGTCAATGTTACAGTACCGCTTAGGTCTTGAATACGTGCATCTCGATGCCATACACCTGGAGCATCGCCGAGTTGGCTGCTATCAAAACCAAATGTTGCTTTGGTGTCTGCCAGTGTAGGACCGCCTGGATACTCTGTGTGCCAAACAATGCCCATTTGTGAACCGAGGATTTGTTTAGCTAAATTACTGTCCTTGGGCACTGCGTATGCAATAGTGTTAGGTTGGAACATAATATATTCCACGCCATCAATTGTATGTTCTTTTAAATCATCGCGTGTGAACAGCATATCACCTTGTGCAACTGTATTCCACTTCAAACGACTTAAATATTTTAAAGCAACAATTAATTTGTCTTGTAAACCTTCAGCTGGGTGATTCTTTTTAATATCTGCAACTGTAAAGTTCAATTTTGGATTTTGCGCAAACACACCTTTTGTACCAACAAAGAACTTACCGCTCTGTGGGTCTCGGCCAGCAATAATAGCAGGGGCGCCATCCCACTTAGTGGTCATGCTTACTGCACCTTTGCTGTGGCCTTCTAACATTTCATGTAAACTATACAAATAGTTAATAGCTTCTTTAGCACCCGGAAAGCCTTTGTTAAAGATATTATCTTCTAGATGCTCAAGGTGAGTGTTTTTACCTTCAGCTTCTACTAGTAGACTTTCGCTAATAATTTGTGTA
>JACCEB010488819.1_pt1 | contig 28901 bp, 31 predicted proteins | sample 7454761 | NCBI WGS metagenome assembly JACCEB01 (sample SAMN15323454, study PRJNA562643) | freshwater metagenome | isolation source: river surface water | place: USA:Blue River Watershed | collected 2017-08-18
GAATTAATAAATGGAATTTCAACTGAATTTACTAAAATTCACGGCGAACCAAATTACCTGATTCAAATTAATCAAACTTTAGAAAGCGAAGATTACCTATCCCAAGATGTTAACGACTATCCTGAGATCAAAACCTCCAGCGAAATGAAGTATACCAAATGGAATCGGAATCCTACAAAATTCAAAAAAATTCCTTACAAAGACCCTTGCAAACCTGCTGAAGCTGTAATGGAGAGTGAGTAAAAAAGCCCCCAATCACTTGGAGGCTTTTAAAATATAAATATAATCAGATTATTCTTTTATAAACTTAAATTGAATATTGTCTAGTTTTAATAAATACAACCCATTATTTAAACTTTGAACATCAATTTGTCTAGAAAATGGGATTTTAAGAATTCGCTGACCTGAAACATTAAAAATCTCAATTTTTGTATTCCCAGAATAACCATCAATTTCGAGTAAATTTTTAACCGGATTAGGGTAAAGTTTGATGTTATCATTATTCAGTTTAATTGTGTTGACACCCCAAACACTAAGTTTTGCTTCTATTGATGTGTCTTTGCCACAGTCACCTGAAATTATGCACCTGAAAAGTTGACCGCTGTTTGAAGTTGATACATTTTCAACCATTAATGTATCATCGTTAACTCCAGAATATTGCCCTGCATTAAATAAATTATTCCATCCTGTTCCTTGATTTGTTTGCCATTGATAAGTAACTAACGTGTCATTATTATTCGATACAAAAAAAGCATTTCCTCCAAATAAACCGTAATTCTTTGGTATAACTTTTGGTTGTGTTTTACATTCATATATAAGTGTAGCAACTTTAGTCACTAAATTCAAACAACTTCCAGAAACTTGGCATCTGTATTGATCATTTTTATTTGACTTCCTCAAATGATCTACAAATAATCTATTCGTAGTGCTTCCAGAATATTGTCCTGAGTCTTTTAGGTTCGTCCAAGTACTATTTACAAGCTTTTGCTACTGGAACTTCTGCAGAGTATCGTTAGCATCACAACTAAATGAAGCGAATCGATTTGAAGTTGTAATATTCTGAGGTTCGGCTGTGATTTTTTTGGAGCAGCTATTAAACAAACCTTTAATTTCATTTGAGTCTAAAGCTCTTGTCCACATAGCGATATCATCTAGATACTCAGTCGATGCATTATCCAGTTGAGATCCCCAAGTATTGGCTTTATCCGCTTCGGATTTTCCGAAGATTACAGGCAAATTAGTTGTTGTATAAGTATTTATATTAAATTTAGTTGAATTATTGTTGTAGTCAAAAACAATATTGGAAGAATTAGAAATTAATTTACCATCTTTAAAAATTTTGATGGTACGATAATTTGTTGCATTATTTTCTACCTGATAAATGTAATGATGCCAGTTTACTGAATCTCCAGTTTTTGTATTATACATTAGTTGCATATTTCCCGCATCTATGGCTATCCCTTCAATGGTGTTTGGCCAACAATTACAAGGATCGTGTTGATAATTCCTATTAAACTTTATCGTAAAATTATCTCCCTTGAAAGTGTTTCCACCATACATTAAAATACGGATATTTTTATTCGAGTTTTTATTTTTCAACCAAAAAGAAATTGTTCTTGGTTTATTTCCTTGAACACCAATGTATTTTGTTTCAATATAATCAAATAAATTAAAATAATACGCACTATTTGTATTCCCAAATCGATCTTTTGTTAACACCGCCCCACTTACCGTACCGTTATGCCCATTCCCACTCTCATCATTCGCATTGCCATTGAAAGGCCACCATCCTACCAAAGAATCTTTGGGAACATAAGATGGTATTTGAGATTGCGAAATTTGCGCTAAGCAAATGCAAATTAATATTAGAAGTATTTTCTTCATATTCTTGTTTTTCTATTTTACTGTTTTACAAACTTTTGCGTACCCAATTCAGTTTTTAAGAAATAAATCCCAGAATTAATTTTGGAAACGTCTATTTGATTATGGAATTTTCCCTGAATGAAAACTTGACCAATAGTATTTGTGATTTGAAATTGGGTCTCATCTTTAATTCCTTGAATTGTTAATACATCTTTTACTGGATTAGGGTATAATACGATTGTGTTAATTGATTTTGATGGATTTAAACCAGCAGAATTTGAATTATATAAGTTTTGAATCTCTATTGAATCTAATGCCCTATTCCAAATTCCTATATCATCTAATTTCCCATTGAAAAAACTTAAATCTTTAGTGACTCTCCCACCGAAAATCAAATCTCCAATTTTAGTATCTAAATCATATAAACTACCAGAACCAACCAATTTTGAATTAACGTATACTTTAACTGAATCGTTAAAATATGTACAAACACAATGATACCAAGTTGAATCATTATAAAATAGATTTTTTCCGTATCCGGAACCCCAACTTTCAACAGCTACCATATTTTTTGCAAGTCCAAACATAAAAGCATTATGCAACTGACCTTGTCCATAGGCTACAGCTGTCAAAGTCCACTGATCCGCTTGAATTTGTGGTTGCATCCAAACACTAATAGTTCTGGAAATTTTTGAAATAGGTAATTTATTAAAATAAGTTATTGATATGTAATCACTAGACCCATTAAAGCTATACGCAGAATTGGAAATCCCATTTTTATCAAAAGTTAATGTTGCACCGTTTACAGTCCCATTATTCCCATTCCCACTCTCATCATTCGCATTGCCATTAAATGGCCACCATCCTACCAATGAATCTTTGGGAACATAAGATGGAATTTGAGATTGTGAGATTTGAGCTAAGCAAATGCACAATAATGTTATTATTATTTTTTTCATATTTTTTAATTTCAAATGCAAAATTACTACCATTATTACCACAAATAAGTTGTAAATCACAACCTAAATTTGTAATTGGCGAACAGCCCTTTTCTTGAGTAAAAGATAAAAAACTGGATATTTGAATTAAAAAACAAGACAAAAAACAGAAATAATTTGTTAATTACAACTTTTAATTGTAAATTTCACCACCATGCAAGATTTCCGAAACAACAAATATGAGAAAATTAACAAAATCAGAATGCTGCGTGAAGGCATTGGATTAAGTCAAGAGTATGTTGCCGAAAAACTCAACATTACCCAGCAGGCCTATTCAAAAATGGAGAAAAATCCTCAAAATGCCACTCTTGAAAGGCTTCAACAATTGAGTGAAATTTTAGGAGTAAATATTAACAGCATTGTTGGAGATGACGACATGTACATTCAGCAGAATTTTCATCAACAAGGTGGCAATGCATCAACTGTAATGTATGTTACTGGCTTAGCAGACAGAGAACGAGAAGCGCTATTACAGCAAATTGCTAACCTTCAAAAACAAATTGAAGTACTCACCAAAATTATTGATTCCAAATTATAGGAATCCTGACTGGCTCCTACCATCCCCACATAAATAACAAGAGAGTCAGTTGTCTAGTTTGTTTTCTTTGATGATTCTTTGAATCATTTAAAGATATATTTGTAAGTTTTGTGTGAATTTTTAGCTTTTAAAGGCATTCATTAAGATTGTTTTTGCACTTTCTGCAAATATAAATTGAGCTTAATTTTTTAGAAAATTCAATCCCTGATTGAAGCGTATTAATTTTGATTAATCAACATTAATATGGATGAATTTAAAATCAAATTAGAGCATTTCTTAGAAATAGAAAGTTTTGAATTCCAACCAACACAAGAAAAATTATCAGTCCCTCTGATATGCAGAATATATAAAATGATGAATGCTGGTTACGTCAATTTTAAGAAATAATTCCCAATCGTTTGCTTTTGCAGTAAATGTTTTCTTGCCGTATTGTGCGGAGTTGTGAAAATCAATTCTCTGTGATATAGAATCCTGTGTGACACCAATGTAAAATCGATCTATTTGTTTGGAGTAAATTATATAACAGCAAATATCTCTCATAAAACAATCAATTTGATTTATACTTTACTAGGCCCAACTCCCGATTCCACTTGGTCCCGATAGCAATCGGCAGAGTCAGTTGTCAATCTCCATAAAAAAGCCCCCAATTAATTGGAGGCTTTCTAGTGGGCCCACTTGGAATCGAACCAAGCACCTACTGATTATGAGTCAGTTGCTCTAACCGAATGAGCTATAGGCCCGTTTTCAGGGTGCAAATATAATCATTTCTCTCTTAATTCGAAAAGCAAATTTAACGAACCCCATCTTCAGCACTTATGTTTGTATTTTCAGGCATTTCCCCCTATTTTTGTATCTACTCCTTTGTCCCTCATGAAAAATAAACTTGCACTATTTTTCTTACTCTTTACAAAATTTGCTATCGCCCAATTTGGCATCGGCACAAACTCTCCTGCCCAAAAACTTCACATTTTGGGCGATACCGCCCAACCTGCTGCTTCCGGATCCGCTAACAATGCAATTCTCAGAATTTCAAATACAGCTAACGCCGCTGTAATTGACTTCGGACAATCGAAAGACAATTACTCTTGGATTCAATCTAGAAATTCGAGCAATTATAACACCTCATACCCCCTAATCATCAACCCTAATGGTGGAAATGTGGGTATCAATAACAGCACTCCCGCAGCTAAACTCGCCGTTACTGGCAATGTTTCTGCAACTGGAACCATTCGTTCTACAGCCGCTGGACAACTTCTAAACTGCAAATTTCTCAACGAAACAGACCTAGGGCTCTCGGGGCAAACAGATGTAGCCACAACAACCGAAACTACTGTTGCTTCATATTCTTATACCCCCGTTTCCTCAAGTTCTAAAATCTTCATAGAGTTCGACTCTCGCGGTTTCATTACAGGTGGTGCAGCCGATGAATTGGCAGCTCATATCTATGTGGGTTCAACCAACATTCAATCGAATAAAATTTTATTTAGCTCCGGACAAGGGGGCGGCGGTCGTGGAAACACCCTGTTTCCAATTACCGGTTATTACCTGAACTCTGGCACTTCGGCACTCACCATTTCAATCAAAGTAAACCGCGTTAGCTCTGATGATACCATTACCGTAATTCACGACAATACCCTAATAATCAAGGAGGTAGCCCAATGAAATCATTGTTAAAAATGTTATCAATTTCGGCAAGTATCTTCTTGGGTAATGCTGCGTTTGCTCAAATAGGTATCAACACATCAACTCCAAAAGCCAAACTGGAAATCAAAGGAAATTCAGCCGCACCTTCAACTTCTGGCTCATCCGACAACGGCGTTTTAAGACTTTCTGAAAGCGCTAATTCTGCATCCAAAGTTTTGGATATAGGAACTAATGGAACAACCTACGGGTGGATTCAACCCCGCTTGAATTCTGATTATTCAACCAACTACAATATACTTTTGAATCCCAACGGCGGAAATGTGAGTATTGGCACAGGCGCCAATACCGCCACCCTAAATGTGGGTGGAGCCATATCGGCAACGGGTACAATTCGCTCATCTGCTGCTGGACAAATTTTAAACTCCGTGATGTTCAACGAAACAGATTTGAGCATCTCGGCCAGTGGCAGCGCTGTTGCCAACACCAACACAACCATCATACAAACTAACTATACCCCTGTTTCGAGTAGTTCCAAAATATTCATTGAATTTCATTGCAAATTCGATGTTGCGGGATCAACCAACGACAACTGGAAAACATACATCATTGTTGGATCAACCACGCTACAAACACGCGAAGCGGTTTGGTCTCAGTCTGATGGAGCCGGTGGACGCGGAGCTTCTCTGTTCCCAATTTCTGCTGTATATTCAAACACCACAGGAAATGCCATCACCATCAAAATAAACGTACATGAAATTTCTGGGGATGATACCTTCACCCTTTATCCAGACGCAATATTAAGTATCACGGAGGTGGCGCAATAATGAGAATCTTTTTCGCAGTATTTTTTGCAGTTTTCGCAACTTCTATTTCCGCACAAACCGGAGTTGGTACTACCAGTCCTAAAGGTGCTTTAGAAGTCACCAATGCCAGTGTAAATCCTTCTAGCACAGGAAGTGCAAGCAATGGCAATATTCGTATCCAAGGAAACAATTCCAACAATGTACTCGATATTGGCAACATGAATTCCTCAACGGGCGCATGGATTCAATCGAGAGATGCCAGCAATTACGGCACAAATTCACAGTTGAGAATCAATCCTAAAGGTGGCAATGTAAGCATTGGCACCACCACTCCTGGCTCATCTGCACTACACGTAGCAGGAACGGTAACGGCCACTCAAACCATCCGCAGTTCTGCTCCCGGACAATTGCTCAACATGGTGATGTTGGATGAAACAGCTTTGGGTATTTCAACTAACATTCAAAACAGTTCAACCACTTACACCGATATTCTATCGTACAGCTATACTCCAGTTTCGAACAATTCTAGAATCTTGGTAAAATTCAATGCAAATCATATTATCGGGGGAAATTCTTCCGGTGGGAACGATGAAATTGCCAGCCAAATCACAATCAATGGTACCGCTGTACAAGAAAAGCGTCAATATTTCCCTGCTGGAAACAGTGGAAACGGAGATCGAAGTGTGAACTTATTCCCCATTTCTGCCGTTTACGACAATACTTCATCGAGTGCCATTGCCATCAAAGTGAGAATGGCCAGAACAGCAGGAGATGATGTAACCACGGTATACCCCGACATGGTTTTAACCATCACCGAAATTGCCGATTAATAAAAAAGACCCATCTTTCGATGAGTCTTTTTTGAATTATAGTTGTTTATTTTTGTTAGTCATTGAAGCGGTATGCTAAGAAAATGGTTACCATGTTTTGTTTCAATGATTCTTTGTCTTTAGCATTTTTATAATGCTCAGTTAATCCATAATAGTATGACGCTCCAAATTCAAAATTCGAAATTTCATAGCTCACTGAAGACCCCACACTAAAATCAAGTCTATTAAATTGAGCTGTATCAGCACTTCCAAAAACCATTTCCTCATCGGATTTGTTTGATTGAGTTTGTCCCATAAAATCAGTTGTGGCCGTAGTGCTCCATTTCCCAGATAACCCAATTCCAATCTTTGGACCAAGCGCAATGTTCAATTTTCCACTTCCAACTTCTTGAGAATATTTAAAACTTACAGGGATATCGATATAATGCAACAACATAGAACCTGTAATTTTCATGGTGCCAATTCCAGCAATATCACTAGAGTAATCTGTTGACGCCCCTCTTTGAGAATAAGCTAACCCTGCTTCAATTCCCATATTGTCATTTAATGAGAACAATGCTCCCCCTCCAATTTGCATTCCAATTCCAGTTTGGAAAAGCCCAGGATCTTTACCATCTGCTTCGGTGAGCAACAAATCATTTAGATTCAATCCTGCTTTTGCAAAATACGTTAACTGTGCATTTGCTGTTCCCATCAACATCAAGACGCCAGCTACCAATGTAGTTTTTAGTAAATTTTTCTTCATAATTCAATTGTTTATTTGTATCAAACTTAAGTTATTACAATTAAATTATTTTCAATTTACGGATTTGCCTTAAAAATAAATCCAGTTTTATCATTTTTCCGCAAAACAAAATAACTCCGTAATCAATTGATAAACTAATCAAAATCTAACACACAATTGTATCCATACACGGCATGTGGTTGAATAGAGATTCCAACATTTGAGTACCACTGACTCAAGCAGATTTTCCGATGTCCCAAACTCGGCACTTCATAGTCATAAAGCAACTGCAAAATCACATCCAGTCCCTCATCCATCCCATAAGAAATACACTCACCCATGAAATATTCATCACACTTTTGTTTGGTCTTTGGATCTTTTATTCTGGAATGTCCCACTTTGCCAGCTTTCCCTGAAACTTTCGCATGACATTCGGCCGATATATACAATTTCCTACCTGGTAAAAGCGTGCCCATTGGCGCAAGATTCATCATGGTTTCAACCAAAGTGCGCTGATACCAATTGTTTTTATCATAAGTGGGCATGATAAATTTTTCACAAAATTCTTTCGGTCTGGTACGAGCATAATTCAAATAATGATAGACCTGTTTTTCCACCCTCGTAGCATAATTACACTTTTCAATTAGCAAAGAATCAGCCTTGAACTTCAAATACGGAATATGGCTATTTTGCAATGCAACACGTTCAAAAAATGCCTTTTTCTCGTATTCGAAAGTATCAATCAGTTTTTTTTGCAACCCCTGAAATTGTTTTACGTCGTCTTTGATGCGCTTATTTTCAGCCTTTAGCGCCTCAAGTTCAGCACGCTTATCTTCAACAACTTGATGGCTCACACACCCCTCGAAAAACAAAACCAAAATACATAAAACCTTGCTGTTCATTTTTCATGATTTTGAGGGACAGACAACCGGCGATAATATTGAATACTGTCGCGCATTTTTTGGACCTTGGCATTTTCAATATGCCACTTTTTTATAACAGTGAGGGACTTTTTCTTTTCAGATAAAATTTGGGCATCCAGGTCTTTAGCCTTATAGTAATTTTGAACCCCGCAAGAGCTCAAAGTCAATAAGATACAAAACCGACTAAAAAAATTAATGCCCATCCTTATTTCATAACGATGGGCATACGCTTAATATTTTAGGAAAGTCAAAAAACTTGTCTTTTCAACTTCAATATATTGAATTTTAACGCTTTATAAATTTAGTTGTAACCCCATTAACGGTATAAGTACCAATTTTATCACAAGTACCAGACCCGTAATCAACCACTACTTTTCGGTTTTGTTGATCGGCATCCTGAATTTCCACGGTGCCTGAAGTTAACAAATACTGACAATTGAGTTCAATCAACAGATTTTTGGTGATGGTAGAAGTGAAGTTCACACCTCTCCTATTTTTCCCTTGTGAATTTCCAGAAATCGAGTATTTGTCATCCAAACGAATCAACCTTGTGCCTTCACCGGCAATCCAAGTTCTGGTTCTGTTGCTATTCCACGTGAATACTTTTCCATCAATATCTGTGATGCTTCCATTCACTGAAATTTCCCAATACAACTGATTTTGACTATTTCTACCTTTGCAATTAACGGTTTTTACTCCATCAATTTTTATATCGTTTTGATAGAAATTGTTGGTATTGATTTGAATAACCGTACCAATATCTCTGTAGCGACCTGTCCAAGTAACCACAATTTTACCCCTTCTGTAAATCCAATCATCACAAAGAACATTGGTAGAACCATAATCTAAGGTCATAATTTTGGTAGAATTCATGGTATCGAAAGTGATGGTAAACTTGTTGCCCCTACCCGAAATCCCAGATGCAGTAGCTGCGTCATCCACTTCTTCAAAAAGCGCATCGAAATGTTTTTCGCCGATTGCATTGTCTTCAATGCTGCTGGCATTTACATCGGTTATCTTGTCATCTTTTGTACAAGAATTTAGCGTAACAAAGGCAGTTGCCGATAACATTAATAGCGAAAGAGATAAAAGTATTTTTTTCATGGTTGTAATTATAGTGACGGGAAAAATAACGATGTAGTTACCACTGAATGAAATTATGGCAATTGGATGATATTTCTTGGCTGACTAAATCAATGCTTCAGAGCGTTAATTCAGATGAATTAGAAGAAATAGTTAACTGCAAATGCAAATGAACTTAAATCTAATGGAGCCAACATAAAATCAACAGATTTACTGGTTTCTGACGATGAATCTCCTTCATATTTAACTTCCATTTCAGAAGAATTTATTGTAATTAAATTACCTATTCCAAAATCTAATCCCCAATTTTTATTAATCATGTAAGTGAAACCACCCCCAACTGATACTAACTTTTGAGTTGACGTCATCATTTCCTTCGGACCAGGATTAGGAGATAAATCTTCAGTTTCTCCTGACTCCTTTATTAAGCCCAATTGTGGACTTGCAAAAAACCTTAATTTGTGATCGTTGTTGGCATAAATCCTAGACCCAACTGAAAATCCGTATCCAGATGTTTTGGTTTTTGATTTGCCCCAAGATAATTCCGATTCACTTGTTGAATTGATCAAAACAACCCCAATTCCTAAGGAAATATTGTTTTTATAAAAATATTGAAACTGTGGATACAATAAAAAATTAGAACTTTTTCTGCTTTGAGCTCCCCCTGAACCATTATTGTAGGCATCATCTGATGTACTATGTGTAATGGATAATCCAACCATTCTTTTTCCTGCTTCAAACTGAGCATTCACTTTTTCTGCAGTACTGAAAAATAAAGTGCAGATAGCCAAGGTCATTAATTTTTGTTTTTTCATATTTTTTTATTTTGTTTTTGCAAATTATAGGAAATCTTAACATTCACGTTACGGAATAATCATAAAACATTAAAAAAGATTTGCAATTTTTGCAAAAAAATAATGGTTCATTGTAGTGTTCGGAGCAAGATGAATTATTAAGTGTTTTATTAGCATTTATAATTTAACCGATGGATCCCCGAAGTTAAGTCCCAACATTTTTATACCCACAGAAAATAGAGCGTTTGTGTTTTTCACAATTAAGAAGGAAAGAGAAAGGGTAAAAAAGTCTATTGTTTTTATCATGGAGCAATTGGTTTTCACAAGATTACGTTAAAAAAACCAAACCATGAGTCATATTTTCGTCATGGGCAATTGCAGGAAATTCCCGGCCCCCTCTAACAACCAGTTGCTTTCAATCTCATCCAATTACAACAAGCAAATGATCAAAAGAAATAACTCAGACCAAATGCCCATTTATCGGCGCCCCCTGGAAGCACTTTGAATTCAACCTTTGTTTCCGTAACGTTGTCATAAGAATTCATTCCCGAAAGGTTTGAATACGTATAGCTATATAACAAAACATCCGGTAAATATACATCGAGTCCCCAGTGTTTATTCACCAGAAAAGTTAAACCAGCACCAACACCCAAATTGTTGTAAATTAATTGAGATTTTAAAACATTTTGATCGAAAGAACTGACCATTCTAGAAGTACCGGTCATATTTGTGGTGCTAAACTTAGGGTTTATAAAAAACTGCAATTGACCCACCAAAGGGGTATATAATCTGGAACTAACACCAAGTATAACACCGGAAATATCTGAATTAATTCTGGTTGAACCCTCTTCATCTTCTGATTTCAAATACGCATATCCAATATCTAAACCCATGCTAATTTTATCACGTACAAAATAACCAATACCAGCACCCATCACCGAGCTAATATTCGTATTTTTTGAATAGGTTAAAGATAAATTATCTTCTTTACTCACCGATGAATAAAGCAAACTCGCATTGATAATTTTGTTACCTGAACCAATTTGAGAATATGATTTACCCGAAATAGCAATTGTTAAAATCAGTGTAAAATATTTGAATTTCATAAATTTAATGGATCAAAAATGGCAAAAATCAATGAGAATTACAACAAAAATTAAAGCAATTTATCAATCCCTAAAACAACCAATAATTTTGATTGTTTATCTTTGCATCATGGAAGCAATCCAACATTTGAATTGGCGTTATGCCACCAAAAAATATAGCTCAAAAATTATCTCTCAAGAACATATTGACACCATATTAGAGGCCATTCGTTTGGCGCCAACTTCCTTGGGTTTACAAGCGTTTAAAGTTTTTGTCATTGACAAAAATTCAGCCCTGAGAGAGCAATTATTGCCAATTGCGTACAACCAAACTCAAATTTCTGATGCTTCACATCTTTTGGTTTTTGCCGCATACACAGAAGTTCATAATCAGCATATCCAAAACTATTTGAGCAACATTGCCAACACACGTCAAATTCCGATAGAAGCTCTTGATGGTTTCAAAAAAAGCATCCATGGATTTACTTCCAACAAAAATGAGCAACAAACGGCTGAATGGGCTTCTCGTCAGTGTTACATTGCCCTTGGAATGGCCATGGATACTGCAGCAAAATTGAAAATCGACACTACTCCAATGGAAGGTTTTAATCACGAGGGACTAGATCAGGTTTTGGGCCTAAAAGAGCGCAACCTCACCAGCAGCGTGATTCTTGCTTTGGGTTACCGCGACGAAGAAAACGACAAACTAGCATCCTTACCTAAAGTTAGAAAACCCCATACTGAACTTTTCGAGATGATGTAATAATTGCGTAAAATTCTGTTAATATTTTTCGCAAAAATCAGAATTTTATTTTTCTTTTGATAATGATGGCGTAAATCCATCATCACATTTACTGTGTCAATTTGCATGAATTTATATGCAAATGAAAAACACGTTAAAACTGATTTTATTCATGGTATGTGGCGTAATATATGCTCATACCGTAAAAGCACAAAATCCGGGATTGGTTATATCCGAGGCCTTTGTGAATCCAACTGGAACCGATTCCTGCAAAGAGTTTGTAGAATTGGTTGCAACTGAATCTATTGACTTCAGTAAAAATCCATATACCGTTATTGTGGCCAACAATGGAACAGCCACTGTTCGTGGCTGGAAAGAAGGCAAAAGCATCACCTATGCCTTTGAAATCAATACAGGAACAGTAAAACAAGGCGACGTTGTTTATGTGGGTGGTTCTTGCATGAAAGTTAATGGATTGAAAATAAAAACCATTAACAACATGACAACTGCTGGAGATGGTGGAATTGGAAATATCAATGCAACGGGTGTATTTGGGAATGGAGGCTCGAGTGCAGATGCCATTGCGGTATTTGCAAACAATGTTTCAAGTATTGACTCTACAACAGTGCCGGTTGATGCAATTTTTTATGGAACCGCTTTCGGTACTGCTATCAATGCGTCTGGTGCTGCCGGCTATCAACTTCCGGTAAATGATATTTACAATGGAGGAAAACTCAATTCTAGCTCATTTTTAATTGGAGATCCTGGTGCAAATTACATAGTAGCATCGGGCAAATTCAATACGGTTTCTAATAGCTTCAAAACGCCTCGAACCTTTGCTTCTACAGTAACTTCTGTTACAGATGGAAGTTCTTCTATTACTTTTGAAGGAGCTTCTGATACAACTGCACCTATTGCTTCATTTTTTCCTAAAAACGGCGATACAGCGATTTGGAACAACACCAAATTCACAATTACTTTCGATGATAAACCCTTTATTTTCAAGTCAATATCCCTCAATAACAACAATGTTGACACCTGTGTTTTCCTAAAAACCAGCACTGGAACCACTATTGGTTTTGATGCACAAATTAATAACAATACAATTACCATAACACCAACCAACCTGTTGTTAGCCAATACGGAATATTTTTTTGGAATAAAAAACAATGTTCTATCTGATTCAATTGGAAATTTAATCAAAACCAATTTGAGCGCCACCGTAAAGGTATTACCGGAACAAACTACTTTTAAACCTGCCGATATTTCAGTAATTGCCTACAGAATGAATGCACTGACTACAGATGATGAATTTCAATTTGTAACATTTGTTGACATTTTGCCTAATACTAGAATTCAATTTACCGATGCGAAATACACCAATAATTTGACTCCTCAGTGTTCTGGTGGTCTAACTTGGATTGCTCCTGTAACGGGAGTGGCGGCCGGAAGTATTGTTCAAATTAAAAACGATATCCCTAGTACTTCTGTTGGAACAATTACAGGTGCCAAATTTGGACTAAGCAGCTCTGGCGACCAAGTGATTGCGTATACTGGCCCAATTGAAAACCCTTCATACATTACTGCTTTCAGCTCAAACATCTGGCTCTCTGCCAATACTTTATGCTCAGGAAGTAACTCTATGTTGCCTACTTCATTAACAGATGCACTAAATGCCATTCATCATGCCAATACCAAAGGAAACGTTTCCGGAAATACCACTAACGCTTACTATTCTGGTCCTACAACCGGTAGCATTGCGCAGTTAAAATCCCTCATTTACGATACCGCTAATTGGAAGGGAGCTGCCTCTGGAACAGCGGCACAAACTTTCCCTAATTGGATTTTCCCCGGTTCACCAACAGTGGTAAAAGCTGAACTTTTATCGGTGAATGCCATTCGTGTTATTTTTAGTAGGGACATGGACTCTGCAAGCATAACGAATGTTGCAGCATACACAGGAATCGCAAATTTGAGCAGCATTTCTGTAACTAAAAATGGAATTTTAGCCGACACCGCTACACTAACTTATTCAACTGCATTCTTAAACAATACAAACTATTCGTTAACCGTATCGAATGTCATTGATAAAGAAAACAGAAAATTATTTAACCCGTATATTTTCAATTTTAACTTTTCTACAACGGTGAGTTTTGATAATCGTTTTATTACGGTTACGGAAGGCACAAAAACCATTTCTGTAAAATTATCAGTGAAATTCCCGAATAGCGGATCTTTTAAAATTGAACAAATGCCGTCCAATTGGAACACTGCTTCAAATTCAGACATCAATTTGGACAATGCTAACTTAAGTTTTGACCAAGCAACCTCTAAAATAACTTTAGTTTTCAATATCAATGATGATAATGAACCGGAACAAGATGAATATTGTGTTTTTGGGATTAAAAATGCTGTAGGATTTAATGTAAGTGGCAATGATTTTATAACTGTTTACATCAAAGACAACGATAGACTTGCCCCACAACCTACAAAATCAATTGAACTTCAACACATCAACAGTTATGACCCTAACCCAAGTGTTGGAAGTACCTGTGAGATTTCTGCATATGATTCAGCCACTAAACGTTTATTTTTAACTAGTGCAATTCAAAAAAGAATGGACATTGCAGACATTTCTAATCCATTGAGCATTCAATTGGTTAAATCTATCGACATGGCCCCATTTGGAGGCATCACCAGTGTTGCTGTAAAAAATGGCATTGTGGCAATTGCTTCTCCTGACTCTGTAGAACAAAAACCAGGCAAAGTATTATTCTTCAATACCAATGGAGATTTTATAAGTAAAGTAACCGTAGGTTCTTTACCTGATCATGTTGGATTTAGTCCTGATGGAACATTTGTTGTAACTGCTGATGAAGGACAACCAAGTTTAGATTATACGGTTGATCCTGAAGGTTCTGTTTCAATGATAGATATTTCAGGTGGTGTTCAAAACCTAACACAGTCAAATGTAACTATCTTGGATTTCAAAGGTTTCAATAGTGAGGAAACTAACTTATTAACCAAAGGAGTTCGCAAATTATACAAACCGAGCACAATGGCTCAGGATTTCGAACCTGAATACATCAGCATTACGCCAGACAATAAATTGGGTTGGGTTTCTTTGCAAGAAAATAATGCCATTGGTGTAATTGATTTTACAAAGAAAAAAATCACTGAGGTTTGGGCCCTAGGTACCAAAGAATTTAAAACCTTGGGAAGTGGTTTTGATGCCAGCGACAAAAGTGGTTCTATATTAATTGCAAATTGGAATGTAAAAGCGTTCACTTCCCCTGACCAAATTGCCAATTTCACAGCCAACAATAAAAATTATCTTATCACCGCAAACGAAGGAGACGAAAAAGAATATACGCCTTTAAATGAACGCACAACCGTGAATGCGGTAGCGTTAGACTCAGCGGCATTCCCTAATAAAAAAATGCTTGCAGAAGACCATGCTTTGGGTAGATTAAGAATCACCAATTTACATGGTGATAACGACGCCGATGGCGACTATGATGAATTGTATATGGTTGGTCCACGTTCATTCTCTATATATGATTTATCTAACAACACAATGGTATTTAACAGTGGCGATGCATTTGAGTTGATAACATCTCAACATCCATCTATGGGTAGAATTTTCAATGCTGATAATGAAGCGTCTAACACACTTAAATCTAGAAGTCGTTCAAAAGGGCCTGAACCAGAAGGGATTACTGTAGCAAAATTTGGCGACAAAACCTATGCTTTTATCACCCTTGAAAGAATTGGAGGGGTAATGGTTTATGATATTACAAATCCAATGGCTCCTATTTATGTAGATTACAAAAACACAAGAAGCAATACCATTTTCGGTGGTGACAATGGACCTGAAGGTATCATTTTAATTCAAGGAAACCAAAGTCCTACTGGAAAACCAATGGTGATTGTTTCTAACGAGATTAGTGGAACTGTAACCTTATTTGAAATCAAGAACAATGTAACTTCATCAGCAGTTGAACTTGAAGCTTCTAAAAAAGACTTCATTATTTACCCTAACCCAAGTAACACAGGTGTTTTCTCATCAAATTTGATAGATACTTACACCGTTTACAACCAAGTGGGGCAAACAATAGCTCTAATTAATGAGACAAACGAAATAAACTTAAGTCATTTATATTCTGGCATTTATTTCATCAAAAATTCACTCAATCAAACCAAAAAGATTGTCATCAAAAAATAATCCAAATCATTTCATTTCTATTCGGGGGGAGTTTCTTTAGGGGCTCCCCTTTTTTATTGTTATTTGCACTTTTTGCAAATCTTTAAGTGCAAATTTTCAATCTATTTCGGTGTTTACCTGTGTTTATTCAGTCAAAAAAACGAACTTTGTATTTCTCAATTTTTAAAATCGCATTTTGGATAAGCTCATTATTTTCTCTGCACCTTCAGGTTCTGGTAAAACCACGGTTGTCAAGCATTTGTTGGATATCATGTCGAACAAACTCTCTTTTTCTGTGAGTGCAACCACACGCCAACCTCGTCCGGGTGAAGTTTCAGGGCGTGAATATCATTTCTTAAAGCTAGAAGACTTTCAAAATAGAATTAAAAACAACGAATTTTTAGAACATGAAGAAGTCTATGCCGGCATTCTATATGGCACACTTTGGAGTGAAGTAAAGAAAATATGGGCCGAAGGAAAAGCCGTGGTTTTTGATGTTGATGTAAAGGGTGGACTTGCCCTTAAACGTCAATTTGGTGATCAAGCACTGGCTGTATTTTTGCGTCCGCCAAGTGTTGAAATTTTGCTAGAAAGACTCACTAAAAGAAGCACTGAGGTAGAACACCAATTGAAAGAAAGAATTGCAAAAGCCAATTACGAATTGAGTTTCGAAAATCAATACGATGTTGTGGTGGTGAATGACATTCTCGAAGAAACTTTCGTAAACTGCGAAAACCTAGTCAATAATTTCTTGCAAAAACAATGAGGAATATTGGCCTTTATTTTGGCTCATTCAATCCAATTCACGTTGGACATATTCAAGTAGCAAACCTCATCATGGAAAAAGCCAACTTTGACGAAGTTTGGTTTGTTCCATCTCCATTAAACCCGCACAAATCTGAAGAAACTTTAATTCCGGCAGAAATCAGACTTAAATGGGTACAAATGGCCCTTCAAAATTTACCGCAATTCTTGTGTTCCGATGTGGAATTCCACCTTCCTATTCCTTCATTTACTTTTAAAACCGTAAAGCATCTAACCGCTGTTTACCCCGATGATCATTTTGAACTCATCATGGGTGCCGACAATTTGCATAATTTTCATAAATGGCAAAATGCCACAGAACTTGCTGAAATTTGTCCGCTAAACGTTTATCCAAGACCTGGATACCCAAAGCCAGATCAAATGCCTTATCATGCAAAATGGTTCGATGCGCCTTTGATGGAAATCAGTGCTACCCAAATCAGGGATGTTTTATGGCAAAACCACGACCAAATTGAATTCGCCGAACAAAGCATACAACATCTTGTCCCTCAAGAAATTAAAGAAAGCTTAACTTCGTTTTTTCAATCGATAAAGCCTTAACCTTACCAATATCCAAGCCACCAAAAACGTTACAAAAAACGAATACAAGGCATAGACCAACGCTGGCTTTTCCATTGCACTAACACCCAATTTTTCACTAGCAATTAACAATGCCAATGCTGTATTGTGCAAACCTACTTCAACCGCAATGGTGATTCGGTTTTTGAACGACAATCCAAACGGAGTACCAATCAAATATCCCAGAAACATGCTCAAAACATTCAACCCAATTACAGACGGCGTGAGCATGAATATGTCACTTTGCGACATTGAAGCACCACCAGATTGGGTGCCAGCTAAAAATTTAAAAGCAAACACCAACAGCAGTAAAACAGGCAATACAATGTTGATTACCTTTTGCAAACTCAGAATTTTCTTTCCAATTTGATATCTCAAACCCATTCCAATTGCCGCAGGCAATATGGTGATAGCAAAAATTTCAAACATGGTACTCCAAAAGGGCAAATGAATTTGATTCGTTTCTCCACCAATGAAATATCGAATGAACAAATTCACCATCAACGGAATAGAAAATAGCGATAAAAATGCGTTTGAAACGGTTAATGACACCGCCAATGCAACATTCCCTTTTACGAAGTAACTAATTAAATTAGAGGTGATTCCACCTGGACAAACCGACAAAATCATGACGCCAACTTTTAGTTCCGGCGCAAGGTTGGATTGATACACCAATACAAATGCCACAATTGGCAAAAGCAACATTTGAGCAAATAAACCTATGGCCAAAGGTTTGGGTTGATCAAAAAGTTGCTTAAAATCTTCCTTTTTCAAGCTCAAACCCAATCCAAGCATGATCAAACCCAACACAAAGTTCAAAATAAGATTGATATGTTGACCAATGAAAGACATTTAATTACTAAAAAAAACAGAACCGAGCACTAAACCAATAAAATTATACAGATAATAGGCTCCAATTGCTGTTAACACAATGCCAAAATAACGGTTCACAAAGAAATAAATTCTATGATTCAATTTTTTACCCAAATAATCACTCAAGTACACTTTTGCCATATCGGTTGAAAAAACAGTGACCAAAGTGGTGATAATTTGCACCAAAATGGTGTATCTACCCTCAAACGTATTATCGTGACCCACACTCATTGCACCAGTAAGTGTTACCCATAACAATATCACGAAAGGGTTCATTAAATTCATGACAAAACCTTTGATAATATTGGTATTTTTCTCAATGGGTGATTGCAAATTGCGCAAAAATTTCTTGTACTTTACTACAATCCCTTTAACCCCAATTACAATAATACCAAATGCCGCAAAACCCGCAAAAATAATTTGAAATGCAGGCATGGTGAAGTATCCAGATAGGCCGTAAAAACAAGCCAAAGCAACCACTAAATCACTCATGAAAATACCCAAAGCCATCAATATTCCGGCCATTTTCCCTCCTTGAATACCAACTTTGATGAGTGCAAAAAATGAAGGACCAAAACTAACGAGACCGAGCAAAAGCCCACCGCTAATTCCCTTCAATATGGCTAAAATCCATGGCATGAATCTGCAAATTAAGTCGTAATCCTTAGATGTCCAAGGATTTTCAACAAACCAGCGAGATTTAGAAAGTTTTTAAAGAAAAATCAAATTAAAATCCTCAATTCCTTGACAAAATCTTGATAGATAGCAGCACTACTTGCCACAATTTCATTTTTGAAAATAATGTCCCCATTTCCTGAAAAATCAGAAACCCTACCACCCGCTTCTTCCACCAAAACAATGCCAGCGGCGATATCCCAAGGACTCAAATTCATTTCAAAGAATCCATCAAACCTGCCACAAGCGGTGTAAGCCAAGTCAATTGCGGCTGAACCCATCCGGCGAAGACCGTGAGTAGATTTCATAAAACCGCTTAAAACTTCAAGATATTGAGGAACTTTATCGAACTGATAGTATGGAAATCCTGTTGCTATGAGGGTGTCTTTGAGGGATGCATTGCTAGCAACCTGAATTCTCTCTCCGTTTAAAAATGCACCTTGACCTTTTAAAGCTGTGAAAGATTCGTTCAAGGCTGGACAATAAACCACACCCAAAACGGGCTTTTCATGATTCATTAAGGCAATGCTGATACTAAAAACTGGCAATCCATGCAAAAAATTGGTTGTGCCATCGAGAGGATCAATGATCCACGTATATTCTGTTAATTCCCTGTTGTTTGGTGCTTTTTCTTCCCCAATAAAGGTAGATTCAGGCAAAATGGATTGCAATTGATCAACCAGCATTTGCTCACTTTGTTGATCCACAAAACTCACCAACTGATTAAGTCCTTTGTCAACAATTGCATCCGATTTTACTTGATTCCAATGCAAAAGTTGAAACTCGCCCACTTTTTGAACAATGGTTTCAACTTTTGCAAGAAAATCAATAGATAACTCAGACATTCGTCTGTGGGGTTAACAATGTTGTTGGTACGCGCCCAAAAGGTTGTCGGCAATCATGTCGGCAGTTCGACCTTCAATCATGTGACGTTCAACCATGTGAACGATTTCCCCATTTTTGAACAACGCAATTGCCGGAGAAGATGGCGGATAAGGGGCCATAAATTCTCTTGCCTTTGAAACAGCATCCAAATCTTGACCAGCAAAAACTGTCAATAATTTGGCAGGCTTTTTATCACCACTTAAACTTTTCAAAATTCCCGGACGTGCACTACCAGCTGCACATCCGCAAACTGAATTCACAACAACCAAAGTAGTGTCGTTGTTATTATTCATCGCATTTTCAACCTCTTCTGCAGTTTTCAATTCAGTAAAACCGCTATTTGTCAACTCTGCACGCATTGGTGCTACTAACATTTCTGGATATGGCATACGCAAATTTACGAATTTTTATTGAAAAACTTTTTGCAAAAAACACGAATATTGTTACAACAAATATCCTAAAAACCTATACGGTTTTCAAAAGAACATCACCAGAATTTCTATTACTTCATCAGATTTGCTCACCGCCAACAAACACCATGTCAGCATGATTTTGTCCCAAGAAATAGGGAACTGCCTTCACCGCATCTCTGGTTTTAGTGGCAATGAAATCCGCCTTCATTCCTACCGCCAAACTCCCCACTTCATGTTCTAATCGCATAGATCTTGCTGCATTACATGTTACCGCATGAAAAGCCTCTTCGGGCATCATTTTCATTTGCGTACAAGCGAAGGCCCAAATGGTTTGCAATGAGCAAATTGGACTAGAACCAGGGTTAAAATCCGTTGCCAACGCAACAGGAAGTCCATGTGCCATGAAATTCTTTACAGGCGCATAGGGGATCCCCAAAAAATAAGATGTACCGGGCAATGCAACCGGCATGGTTCCTCCATATTCTTGTTCAAAGCCGCTGATTAATGCTTGTATTTCATCACCTTCACAATGCTCTAAGTGATCGGCACTCCAAGCTTTGTTGGCAACTGCCGCCTGAACCCCGCCCGTTAATCCCAATTCATTGGCGTGAATTTTTGCTGGCAATCCTTTTTCCGCAGCCAATTTTAAAATATTGTGGGTTTGTTCCACATTAAAAAATCCCTTATCGCAAAAAACATCAATGTGGTCAGCCAATCCTTCCTCAATTACAACCGGAAGCATTTCATTGATAATCAAATCAATATAACCTTGTTGGTTGGTTTTAAATTCAGCTGGAAAAGCATGAGCTCCTAAAAAAGTGGCTTTAATGGTGCAAGGGAAATTCTTTTTCAAACGTTTTATCACCCTCAACATCTTCAATTCTGACTCTACCGTAAGTCCATACCCACTTTTTATTTCGATGGTCGTAGTACCGTGTTTCATCATCAAGGCAACACGTTGAGCAGCTTGCTCGTAGAGATCATCTTCCGACATCGATTGCAATTTTCTGGCAGAATTCAAAATTCCACCACCATTTTCTGCAATTTCTTCATACGTTGCCCCTTTTATTCTCAAGGCAAATTCTTCATGCCTTGGCGCCGCAAACACAATGTGGGTGTGGCTATCAACAAATCCAGGAAGTACTTCCATTCCCCTCAAATCAACAGATTCGTTGGATTCAGAAATCATCTGCGCTAACTCTTGCTGTGCAATATTTGCACCGAGCTGTTTCACAGTGCCATTTTCAACCAAAATCCAACCATTTTCAATGGTAGAAAGTTCTTGCATTTCACGTCCTTTTTTGAATGTTCCACGCTCATTGGTCCCATGAATTTTTGAAATATTGTAAAACAGCTTCTTCATCCCTCACAAAAAAACAACATGAAATTCAATGCAGCATAATTTTTAAAAGATATTTTGTTATTTCGGGGGATATTGAACCAAATTATCCAAAAAAACAATGGTGCTTATCTTCTTTTACCAACACAGTAAAATCTTCAAGTGTAAGTACAAACGGCATTGTCATATATGCTTCCCAGGTTAAATTGGATCTGTGCCAGAAAACTTTCCAATGATTTTTAGCCTTTACAAATGTTGTTTTAGCAATAGGCATTTCAATAAATTGGCCTTTTATTGCATAATTCGGCCTAATTTCAAAAATTACAATACTATTGGTCTTCGATTTTATAACCAACATCCAATTGATTCCTGAAATTTTCTGGAGGTCTAACTTTCGTTAAAAAATTTTCCATCGCTTCTATCACCTCTAGTGTTTGCAAAACATTAATTGCCATAAAAAAAAATTAAAGCTCAAATTAAGGAAAAAATAAAATAACTCAACTTGTTTTTTGTTATTTCGGGGGACATTTTTGAAACTTTACACTTTCATAAACGCATTTACATGAAACCGATCGACCAACTCAAATTGCCCATTCAAAAAAGTGAAAGTACCTTTATTGCACCCAATGCCACTGTAATTGGAAATGTTTCTCTTGGAAAAAACAGCAGTGTTTGGTTTGGGGCAGTATTGAGGGGTGATACCGACAAAATTTCAGTTGGAGATAGAACCAACATCCAAGACAATGCGGTACTTCATGCAGATCCAGGTTCTCCATGTATCATTGATCATGATTGTGTGGTGGGACATTCGGCCATTGTTCATGGGGCAAAGTTGAGCCACCATGTTTTGGTTGGAATGCACGCCACTATTCTGAACGATGCAGAAATTGGTGAATTTTCAATTGTTGGAGCAAATGCTTTGGTTCCTCAGGGAATGGTTATTCCTCCCTATTCAATGGTATTGGGCGTGCCTGCAAAAATCGTCAAGACTTTGGGACCTGAGATAGCCACTAAAATCAATGAAAATGTTGAAGAATACGTCCAACGGGCTAAAGTTTACATCGAATATTATTCCGAAAAATAAGCCAAAATTGCCCTTTTTCGGGTCGATTTCCGTATAATTGTATGAATTCCGTATGCCACGCACCAAATATTTTTTCAATCCCAAAAGTTTAAGCTTTGAAAAAGTTTCGGATCACCGTGGTTACATGCGTTGGAGAATCTTCGGTTTATCATCCCTCATAATCGTTTCTGTTATTTCATTGTCATTGCTTTTTAGCCGATTCATGAAAACCCCGATGGAATTGTCCATCCAAAAAGAAAACTCATTGATTCAAAAGCAGTTAACACAAATGGAACGACAAACCATTGAATTAGAGAATCAATTGAATGAACTCAGAAATCGAGACATTGAAATTTACCGTGCAATGTACGGGGTTGCACCGCCAAAACCTATTAATTACAGGGGATCAGACTATTCTGAATTGCTCAAGCTATCGCATGGCAAATTTGTAAAAAGATTGCGTGAGAAAATGGATGAAATGGATCAAATGGCGAAGCAACAAGAAGTTTCATACAAAAATCTTGAAAAACTGATTTCAAAAAGAGAAGAAATGGTCAATTCAATTCCCGCAATCATGCCTGTTGCGAACAAAGAACTTCGAAGAATGGCCAGCGGATTCGGATATAGAATGGATCCTTTTTACCATACATTTTCGTTTCATGCAGGGATGGATTTTACCGCTGATGTAGGAACTGAGGTTTATGCTACCGGAAATGGTGTGGTTACTGAAGTCAAAAATGACGGTTGGGGCTATGGCAATCATATAGTGGTAAACCATGGGTTCGGATATACCACATTGTACGGACATTTAAGTCGTTTTGCTGTTAAACCTGGCACCAAGGTAAGTCGTGGACAATTGATTGGATATGTAGGCAATACAGGAAGATCTACAGGCCCACATTTACATTACGAAGTAAGAAAAAACAACAACCCATTGAATCCTGCTTTCTTTTATAGAAACGATTTATCAGACCTTGAATACCAAAAAATGTTAGAAATGTCGCAACGCGAAGCGAACCGATTTGACTAAAACCTATGAGCGAACTAGAAACAACCACAAAAAAGTACTTTAAAATTGGGGAAGCTGCAGAAATAATTGGCGTTCCCGCTTCAACATTGAGATTTTGGGAGAAAAACTTCCCCCAAATCAAACCAATGAAAAACAAAAAGGGCGATCGAATCTACTCAACCAAAGACATTGAAGTTTTGAGAGAAATTCACTATCTTTCTCATAACAAGGGAGTAAGATTAGCCAATGTATCGAAAAAAGTGAGCCGAAATGCAGTACAGACGGACGCTCGCGTATTTTTGATACAACAGTTGAGAGACTTCAAAGACAAACTTATAAAACTTAAAGAACAGCTGGAATGAGGTACTTGACATTGATCGGATTTGCAATTTGTCGTTTTTCTTTTGCACAAATCGCGAATTCTCCAATGTCAATCTCAAATGTTCCAACTGCTTTTACCCAAGAATGGGTCAATACTTCCCCCGTACAATTCAATCAAACGGAATCTAGCCTTATAGGGATTTCCCATCAAGCTTATTTTCTGGGAACTGATTTATCTCAAACTTCCATTTATTTTGCCCAGCAAACCAAACTCAATCGGTTTACTGCCATGATGTTGAAAGATGGAAGTCCTGATTTGTCTTACAACCATGGCAACATTGGATTTTCGAAAAAAATATCAGAAGAAATAACCCTCGGAATTGGAGGTATTACAAGTCATACGAAATTCACCAACGAATCACAATTCAATTTAGGTTATCAAATATTCGGAAGTTTTAAAGTTGTTAAAAACGGTCAATTTTCAGTTTTCTATCAGAAAATTGGCGCAACTCAAATTCAATCTTTGAGTTATAATTACCAAAATCAGCGAACACTTTATTCTGGGAGTGTAAAATTTGAAAACTTACAACCCACATTTGAAGCCAGTGCGGGATTTCCGCTACACGAGAAAATTTACATCAATACAATCATTGGCAATGGCCCGTATGTTGCGGGATTGTCGATATATTATAAAACAAAAAATCTGGTTCTCTCAGGCAAATTGGCCTATCACTACAATCAATTGGGTTATAGACCCACAATTTATATTTACTATGTGTTACAAGAGCAAAAAAGTGATGATGGTGGTGGTTTGGATGTTGTTCGCAAACGTAAACGCACAGATTGAACTCGATGAAATAAACATACCCTATGGTCAAGAATTGGAGCAAATCACTGAAAACGTTCCAATCCGGAAAAATACAGAGCCCATTTACATCAATTGTTTGTCGGAAATTGAATTATTTGAGTTGGGTATATTTTCGAACATACAATGCCATAATATTCAAAATCACCTGAAAACATTTGGGCCAATTTTGCATGCTCAGGAGTTGATCCAATGCGATATTTCGACATCGCTTTTGGACTCAATTTTCAGGCAATTGGATTATCGGCCAACTTTAAAACAACAATTATTGTTGTTTCGACCTTCCAAGGAAACGATGAAAATTGAATTTTCAGGAAGACTTAAACCCCCGTCGCCGAGCAGTCAAATTTCAACACAATTTAAAAATTGGGGATATGAATCCAAGTTAAAAATTAAACTAAATCCGGCATTGCATTTTGGGGTAAGTATTGACAATGACCCTGGCGAAAAACCCATTGATTTTATGTCGGGATATCTTCATTACAAAGGAACTTCTTTGCTGAAAGAATTGATTTTGGGGAACTTCATCGCACAATTCAACAAAGGATTAACTTTTGGAAATACGGGTCAGTTCGGATCGCCCATTACCTTAGAAAATTATACATACCAACCTGTTGGTATAAAATCATATAACTCTTATAATGAAGATGTTGGGCATTTTGGAACTGCCGTAAAACTAGGGTTAAGGCAATGGGAATATTATGCTGGAATTGGTCAAAAATTCATTGATTGCAGACTCAATGAGCAGAAAACAGCATTTACAGAACGCAGTTTTGGAGGATTTCATCAATCAGATTTGCAGATTTCGCGCAGGCACAACAATACCGAAAAAATGCTCTTTGGGGGGCTTCAAAAGTCACAAAAAAACATGCAAATAAACCTTTTGATTGCCCATTACGATTACCTAATGCCGAGGGAAATTATGATTCATGACGACACACAATTGATTCGTTCATTTAATTATTTTGAGGGACAGATAACTTTTGGGAAAATTTTAGGTGGTCGCTGGATTGCCAACTTAGGATTTGATTTTGCCACAAAGACTTCCGCAAGTTGCTTGGCTGGGGTTTATATATTGAACAAAAATACTTCTTGGGGTTGCAAACTAATTAGAATAGAAAAGAACTATACGGCGCCAGAAATGTATCAGCGATTGAACCAGTATCGGAATTCATTGGGATATGAATCAGGTTTTGACATTCAATTAACCCGAAAAATCATGTTCAAAATGAGAGTTGAAACAACTGAATTGCTTATTCCAGAATATCAGAATTACCCAATAGAAAATATGCAGAGGCAAACATTGATAATGGGCTTCAAACAAACTCGGGCATCGGAAATGTTGGCTCAATTTCGGAGGGAAACAAATTTCAAATCCGATCTTGAAGTTGGGAAATCGTTCATGTATACGACTCAATTTTCACAAAAAATAAAAATAAAGGAACGGACACACGTGCAATTCGGATTCACGCAAAAATGGAACAATCAAACAATTAATTTTAATTATGTGACATTTGTAAATTTTCAATTTCAGGCGGCAAAAAATCTTGGTATTTTGATAGAGCAAAATTGGTTCAATAGTTTAGAGGGAAATCTTTACCAACTTGATAATTCTTTACCAGGTTCTATTTCTTATATGGCTTACAATGGAACTGGGGAATTGTTCAATTTTGTAATAAAATCAAAACTTTGGAAACACGTGGGATTGAATATAAAGTTGCAGAAAATGCAAAAAATGAATGTAAAAAATACAACAGAAATCGATGAAAGCAATTCATACAGCCGTATTTTTGTACAAATTAAATTTCAGTAATGACTCAAACGAAGCTCAGCGTAAATATCAATAAATTCGCCACAATCAGAAATGCCAGAGGTGGAAACAATCCCAACCTAATTCAGGTTGCAAAAGATTGTGAAGCTTTTGGTGCTCAGGGAATTACAGTTCATCCACGTCCTGATGAAAGGCACATACGCTATCAAGATGTACTAGATTTGAAACCAGTTGTAACCACTGAATTCAACATTGAAGGATATCCCTCAGCAGAGTTTATTGAATTGATACACCGAGTGAAGCCGGAGCAAGTGACATTGGTTCCTGATCCACCAGATGTATTAACCTCAAATGCTGGTTGGGATACTGTTAAGAACCAAGAAATGCTCAGCGGAATCATCAAGGAATTGAAGAAAAGCACTCCTAGAGTCAGTATTTTTTTAAACCCTCAACCAGAATTGGTAGAAGGAGCTAAAATCTGTGGAGCTGATAGAATTGAGTTATATACGGAATATTATGCAGTGAATTTCAACAACAACCCTGAAGATGCTATCAGACAATACATTGAAACAGCAAAAATGGCTCAAACCTTTGGATTGGGTATCAATGCAGGCCACGATTTGGATTTGCAAAACTTAAATTATTTGTCGAAAAATATTCCCGGATTGCTTGAAGTTTCCATTGGACATGCATTGGTTTGCGATGCATTATACTATGGATTACAAAACACCATTCAAATGTACTTAGCCAAATTAAAAATAGAGTAATGAAAAAACTGAGCTTACTGGTTGTGTTGTTGTTGTGTGGAGTTGGGAATATCAGAAGCTGGGGATTTTTAACCCATAGAATCATCAATCAAAATGCCTGTTTGGCACTTCCTAAACCCTTATTTCAATTTTACCGAAAATACATTCAGTATCTCATTGATCATGCAACAGATCCAGACAATCGTAGATATTTAATGGAGAATGAAGCTTGTAAGCATTTCATTGATTGCGATTTTTATGAGAAAGCCATTCCACTAGATACTGTGGTAAAAGATTATACAGAAGCTGTTTGCCGATTTTCACAAGACACTGTTTTCAAACATGGAATTGTACCTTGGCAATGCTCTAAAATGGTGCATTGGTTAAAAATTGCCTTCCAAGAAAAAAACTTAAGGAATATTCTCAAACTGTCAGCTGATTTGGGCCATTATGTGGCTGATGCGCACGTTCCATTGCACACCAGTTCCAATTATAACGGACAAAAAACCAACCAACATGGCATTCATGCATTATGGGAGAGTCGAATTCCTGAAATGTTTGTAAACCAATACCCTATTTATATTGCAGAGGTAGAATTCTTGCCCACATATTCACAGGAAATTTGGAAATCAGTTGAAGAGAGTTTTGGGTTGGTGAATAAAGTGCTGCTTTATGAAAAAATCGCAAAAGCACAGCTTTCAGAAAACGAACATTATGAATATGCTCAAAAAGGCACCCAAGTTATAAAAAAGGAAAGTCAGCAATTAATTGCCAACTATGAACGTTTATTGGGCGATATGGTAATGCTCAGAATTAAAAAATCCATACAAATGGTAGCAAACTTTTGGTATACCGCTTATGTTTTAGCCGGAGAGCCTGATTTATCCCAAATAGAAAAAGAGGTTGTTCCAAAAGAAATTCCCTTAGAGGAAATTCCACACGATCATCATTGAAAAATTATATTCTACATTCTGCTTTAATAACTGTGCGACACGCAAATGGTTTTTCTACAAATACCAAGTTCAGTAGAAAGGTTAAGAATGTAAATGCCATCTTTTAACCCAGAAACATCCAACGTCCAATGATTACCTGACGGGAAACAGGGAATACCAGAAATCACTTGTCCAAGATTTGAAATTAACTGCAACGATTGAGGTGCTGAATTGAAAGGCACACGAATTTTCAATTCTTTATCGGCGGGTATTTGAGAAAGAACGACAATATCGCCAAACAACTTGTTCTGGGCACTCATGGTTGACTTTTTATCAGGCGTTCTAACACAAATTACATATTGGGAGTTTGTTTTAACCTCATAGGTTGTAATTCC
>JACCEB012059958.1_pt1 | contig 28755 bp, 11 predicted proteins | sample 7454761 | NCBI WGS metagenome assembly JACCEB01 (sample SAMN15323454, study PRJNA562643) | freshwater metagenome | isolation source: river surface water | place: USA:Blue River Watershed | collected 2017-08-18
GGATCTTCGCATCCCACGCATCGCCACCGACCAACTCATTCTGATCGAACCACACTTCCACGCCATGCGCGCGCAGCGCGTCGCACAGGCGTCGCGCCCCATCGGCATCCTGAGAAGCATAACTCAGGAAGACCGCTCGGCTGGATTCGGCGGGCATCGGCTCCGCAGCGTGCGCCCCCGCCGCCGCAAATCAACCCTGCGCACGGACACGATTCGCAGCCGGGAAACCCGCTGGACTGGGGACGCACGCGCTGACCTGTCCCACGCTCCGTTTCGCCCCATCCCGCGCCAACGGCTGCGCCTGCGTCATCCCTTCCGCTGCGTCGCCGGACTTCCCGCCCATCCTATCCGCCTCTCCTCGCCATTCGCGTCTCCCCTTCCACCTGCCCTGCCTCCACGTTTCCCGTCACGGTTGCGTCGCTTCCTCCGCGGCAGTTACCGATGAGAGCACCGGCGGAATCGTGACCTGCCCCTTGCTCGTGATCTTCATGATTCCTGCCGTATTTTCGGCCGGTCATTCCTGACAACCACCCGCTCGCCACCCCCGCTTCCCGATTACAGCGGCGCGGAGTTCTTCGGATCGGCGAGCAGCGCCTGGAACGCCGGATCGTCCCGCACGTTATCCCACGCCGGATCGACCTTCAGCATCGGCACCGTGAGGCCGCTCGGCACGCGCAGGAGCTGCGCGAGCAGTTCGCAGCATTCACGCGGGCGCTTGAGGAAGCTGTGGAGCTCCGCGAGCTCCACTTCCGCGTTTCGCCGGATGGCGAATTGCTCGGCGCTCGGGATCGAATCGACCCAACGCTGTCCCGCCGCGACCGCCTCGTCGGAGTTACCGAGTCGCGCCAAAGCCCACATGCGGTATCCCGCGATGCGCCTTAGATCGTTCGGATCGCGGGTGCGGATTTTTTCGGCCTGGCTCAGGACCGCTTTGGCCGCCGCCTTTGCCTCGTTCTCGCGCTGCAGCCAGCGCAACGCGTCACTCTGCACATCCAGCCAACGCAACCGGTCGAGGTCGGTGATCCGCGGGTTGGCCAGTTCCCGCTCCGCCATGGTCAGAAGCTCAGGAAAACGGCGCGCGCGCCGGAGCCATTCCTCCCCGGCCGCAGCGGCTTCGTCGGGCAGAGTGCCGAAGAGCGCAAAACGCACGAAGAGCAGCTGCATGGCCGGGTTGAGCGTGAGGCCCTGTTGCATCGCGGCTTCCGCTTCGGCATGCCGCCGCTGGCGCGCGAGCGACGAAGCCAGGTTTGACCAGAAGATGCTGACCATGGGGTCCAATTCGATCGCGCGCCGGAAAGCCGCCGAAGCCTCCGCCTGACGCCCCAACGCCCCCAGCACCAAGCCCGCCCGGTTGTGACCAGCCGCGTCGTTCGGCAGCGCCTGGATGACGTTCTTCGCCAACTCCAGCGCGCGCGGCCAATTGATTTCGATGCGGTAGTGATAGTTGGCCAGAGCATCATCTCCGGCCCCGCCCGGGGCCAAACGTGAGGCAATGTCCGCCCAACGCTTCGCCTCCTGGGCCAAACGGGCGCGCTCATTGGAATCCGTGCTGTTCTGGTAGGCCCGGCCGTAGCTGGTGGATAGCTGGGCGGCGGCCGGCAGGAAATTGGGGTCCAGCTCCAGAATCTGATGCAGTTCCTTGATGGTCGTCTCCGCCCCCTGCAAGCGCGCGTAGTTGCCATCCAGCATCTGCTGCACCTTCAGGAACCGATCATAGGCTTCCCGACTTTGGGTCATGAACTGCGCGCCCGCCCAAGAGCCCCGATGCTCCCGGACCTGCAGGACCCGCGCGACTTCCTCGGCCACCTCGGTCTGGATCTCGAATTGATCCTTCAGACTGCGATCAGGCTTCGGGGAGGCCCACAACAAGGCGTCATCATGCGCGCGCCGGAACTCGAGTTGGACCCGCAAGCGATCGCCGCGGCGCTGCACGCTGCCCGTGATGACATTGGCGACACCGACTTTCCGCGCGAAATCGGCAACACTGAGCTTCGCATCCTTGAACGTGAGTGCCGTGGCCCGGGAGACCACCTTCAGTTCGGGAAGAACACGCTGCAAAGTGGAGATGATCTCCTGATGCATCCCCTCCGTGAAAAACGCGTTCTCCGGATCGGGGCTGAGATTTTCCAGCGGGAGGACGACGAGGGATTTCTCGTTCACGGCCGGGATCGCCGCCGGCGTTGCCGCAGCGGAGCCGACCGGCTTCTTCTCCGCTGGCCCCGGAGCCGATTCGACGAGTGCCTGATAACGGGGGTGACTCCGCACCGGATCGAAGACGGGGTTGAGCTTCAGCTCGGCCCGGGTGATCTGCCGCGGCACGGGCTCCCCGCGGCGGTTCGTTGATTCCAAGGTATCCAGGGCGCGGTCGAAGTAACCCAACTGGATCTGCAGACCGGCCAGACCACCCGTCGCCAGATTCAACGCCCGCACCGAAGTCGGATCCTCCTCCAGGAGCCGGAGCAGAGCCTCAGCTTCGTCTTTTCGCCCCAGCCGCGCCAATGCCCAAGCCTTCCAGTAGCGCGCTTCGACCGCCCCCGGAACTTCGTTCAGCTCCCGGTCGGCCACACGGGCCACCGTCTGCCACTCTACGCGCGCGAGTTCAGGGCGGACCAGAAGCTCATGCGCCCACGCCAGCAGAACCGAACGGGGACCGGTGAACAGGGAGTCACGCACATAGTCGCGAGGAAATCCCGTCGCGATCCGCAGCAGCCGCTCGCCGTCCCGGCGCCAATACCAGACCAACGCGGCACGCTGCACCCCGCGATCCTCAAGCAACAGCCACGACGGCCAGCGTTCGATCGCGGCAGCGGCACCGGCTGCATCGCCCCGCCACCATAGCTTGAAATGAACATCGAACATCAGGATCCGCCCGCTAGGGCGGGCCGGCAGCCAGCGCGCCACCCGTGCCTCGGCTTCATCGATCCGACCGAGCTGATACAACGCGTTCACGATCGCGGACTTCAACCGCGGGTTCTCGGGATCAATTTCGTGGCTGCGCTGGAGCGCGTTGAGGATCGCTTGATCCTGCGCCAGCCCACGCATCGGCATTCCGAGCGCCGTCGAGACCCGGCTGTTTCCAGGATACTTCTCGGCCAACTTCAACAGTGCCTGCTGCGCCCCGGGCGCATCCTGCGAGGATTGCATCGCAACGGTCGCCAATTCCGCATCCAGCGTTCCCGGAGCGAGCTTTGCCGCTCGCTCCGACTGGATGCGCAACGCCTCAAACCGCTGCGGCGACGTATCAAAACCCATCCCCCGGAAGTAACGGGAGATCATGGCATGCAGCGCCCACGCCGAGGCCTCGGTCGGATCCAGCTTCTCCGCCTTGAGGAGCAGCTCCTCCGCCAGCACGTAAGTCTCCCGGTTCATCTCGTCGCCCTGCTCCCAAATGGCCCGTGCCTTCGCTACGAGTAGCTGGGCTTCGGTGAGCGGCGCGGATTTTTCCCCCGCCGAAGCGCGAACCGGCGCATCCGCATCCTGCCTCGGTCGCAGGGCGATGAAAGCCACGATTCCGACCGCGACGAGGGCCGCACCGATCCAAACCGCGGTCGCACGGCTGCGACTCGTTAGGCCGGGAGCTTTCTGCCCCGATGCTTTCACCCGGGCATCTCCGCCTGCCAGCGATTCGCCAATCACCGCCCCACCTGCCAGCAGGTGTTTCACCCGCGCGCAGAATTTCTCCGCCGTCTCTCCGCCAGGCAGCCGTGTCCACTGCACGGCGCGAAACTCCGGCGGCACCCTCGCCACCGCGTCGGACGTCGCATCGATCACCACCGGCAGCAGGAACGGCTCGTCGTGCGCCATCAGGTGCGACCGGTCGACCGCGAGTTTCCATTCCAGCCGGAAGTAACCTTCGCCCCGGGCGTTCGTGTTCGCCGAAATCACCGGCACGAACAGCGCGCACGACGCAATCTGCCCGCGGATCTTCGCATCCCACGCATCGCCGCCGACCAGTTCGTTTTGGTCGAACCACACCTCCACGCCCTGCGCGCGCAGCGCTTCGCAGATGCGCCGCGCGGCCTCCGCGTCCTGCGACGCGTAGCTGAGGAAGACGGCTTTGTTTTCCGCGGCACTCATTGGCTACTTCAACTCCTCCAACCCACACACCGTGACTTCCATCCCCGCGACCTTCTTCGCATAGGCCCGGCCCGTCAGCGGACTAACGAGGTAGTTTTCGCCTTTCGGATAGGCCTCGCGAAAAACTTTCAGCGCCGTCGCATCGAACGCGCCCACGTCCCACTTGCATTCATAAGCATCGACCGCGTCCCGCGCCCGCGGGCGCACGAAATCCACTTCCCGCCCCGCCTTGTCGCGCCAATAGCGCATCGGCTCGTCGGGCCACTGCGCCTGCATCGCCTCCAACACCAGGTGCTCCCACAATACGCCGCGGTCGCTCGCCCGCAGCGGGTCCCAGCCGCGCGCGAAACTCACGAAGCCCGTGTCGAACGCATACGCCTTCGGCTGACGCACAATCTCGCCCTGCCCGCCGCCATGAAACGGTCGCACCAGCGTCAGCGCCTGCGTGATCTCCAGCGCCTGCAGGTGGCTGTCCACCGTCGCCCGTGCAATCCCGAGCGCCGTCGCCGTGCGCGACGTCTCGAGCTGGCCGCCGCTCTGGCGCAGCACGTATTCGAAGAGCGCGTTGAAGCGGTTGATGTCCCGGAAGCCGAACAGCCGCTGGATGTCGCGCGCGAAAAACGAATCCAGCCACTCGCGGTAAAACCCCGGCTCCTTCCGCTCCGCCAGCAGCGCCGGCGGCAGCCCCCCGTGATAAAGCCGTTTCTCCAGCGTCACGCCAAACGCCTCCAACTCCCCGGTGAGCACGGGCACCAATCGCAACTGCCGCTTCCGCCCCGTCAGCGTGTCGCGGAATTTCCTGCTCGCCGCCAGCGTGGACGACCCCGTCGCCAACACGCGCAGCTTCGGAAACTCGTCCGCCGCGATCTTCAGCACCCGACTCGGGTCACCGAGTTGGTGGATCTCGTCGAACACCACGACCGGCCGATCGCAGTTTCTGAAAAACAACATCGGGTCACGCAGCATGTCCTCCGAGGCCGGCAGGTCGCAATTCACCACGAGACAGCGCTCGGCCCCGAGGCTCTGCGCGAGCGTCGTCTTGCCCGAGCGCCGCACGCCCGCAAGCCAGACGATGGGCACCTGCTTCCACGCTTGCTCCAAGCGGTCCTGCCAGAATGGGCGCGCGGTAACCATGCCGGTGTAGTTAGCAAAAAATCCGACCAAATGTAAAGTATGGTGGCGCAGCTGGGGTTCGGGACGCCCCGGCAACTTGTGCTCGTATCCGGTCCGCGGCGCTCATCGCACTGGCTCGTCCGCCAAACCCAGGCGGCGCAGCAACTCGGTCGCCCGCGGATCGGAACAAAGCGGCCGCAACGGCCACATCATGCGCGGCCAACCCATACTCGGATCGCGCGCGGCCCGCGCTCCTCCCAACGCCCGGTCCTTCTCTCCGACGCTCGCGCACAGCCACGCGCACGCTTCCCCATCCTGCGAAGCATCGCTCAAAAACACCACGTTATCTCCGGCGACGCTCATTTGACCGCACCTCCCGGCGACAGCAGCCGTTCCAACGTGGCCCGCGCGACGCGGTATTCGGCAGCGCAACCAAGGGTCTCCATCAGCTGCCGGAACCACGCCGTATCACGCACCGGATCGAGCACGGGATCCCAATAAAGCTGCTGCTGGAAGATCGTCGGCGTTTTTTCCAGCTGCGGGAGTCCACGCTCAATGTCACCCCGCAGCACGAGGAGGATTCCACCCGCTAATCCGTCCGGATTCAGCCGCAGCAGCTCTGCGCGCCAATGCTCACCTTCCGGATGGGAGCCCAGGAGGAGAAGGCACCACACGGCCTCATTGGCGAACTGCGGATCGCTGCCCGCGGCCGGGCCGGCAAAGGCCTCTCGCAGGATGGATTCGGCCTCGGCACGGCGATCCGTCTCCAACAACAACCGGGCCCGTCGGAGCGAAAGTCGCGCCGAGCCCGATGGAGTCAGGGCGATCGCCCGCTCGATCAGTCCCAGCGCTTCGCGGTGCCGCCGCAGATGCAGCATGACCCAGGCGAGGTCCCACTGGATATAAGGGGCAAACGGATCGAGCTCCAGGGCACGCGCGTAGCCGGCGTGACCCGCATCGAGCCGGCCCAGGATCATCATCAGATCAGCGTGCCAGTCGTGCACCATGGCGTTGCTCGGTTCGAGCGCGAGCGCCCGGCGGAAATGATCCCCGGCCTCCGCATATCGGCGCTGATCCATCGCAATCTTGCCGAGTGCCGCATGCGGCTCGCCGAGCGCCGGATCGAGTGCGATCGCCCGCCGGGCATGCCCGGTCGCGGCGGCGAAAAGTTCGCCCTCCGCCTCTCTGCCGCCCCGCCGGAACGACGCTTCGATCGTCAGCAGGTTCGCCAGCGCCGCGCGCGCCGGCGCCCAGTCGGGGTCGAGGGCCACCGCCCGGTCGAACAACACCCGCGCCCGCGCAAAGCCCTCCGTGGTCCGCAGCGTCCAGAAATGCCGGCCTTCGAGCAACGCGTTGAGCGCCTCCGGGTTGACCGACTGCGGCGTCCGCGCCCCCACGCCGAGATTCAGCGAGAGATTCTTGGCGATCACACCGACGATCTCGTCCTGCACCGCGAAGACATCCTTCAACTCGCGCTCCATCGGCTCCGACGTCCATACGATCTCGTCGGTCGCGGCGCGGCTGAGCTGCGCGGTGATGCGCACGCGGCCGCCCGCCTTGCGGACGCTGCCGCGCACCAGATACGCGACATCCAGTTTTTCCCCGATCTCACGCGCCGTGGCGTTTCGCCCCTTGAAGAAGAACGCCGAGGTGCGCCCACGCACCGTCAAGCCCGGGACCCGTCCCAGCGCATTGATCAGCTCGTCGCTGATGCCCTCGGAAAAATACTCCGCATCCCTGTCGTCGCTGCGGTTATCGAACGCCAACACCGCGATGGACTTTTCCTTGGTTGCAGCCCCGACCGCCGGGACCGCAGTGGCGCTTGTCGCGGCCAGCAGCGCCTGCACCCGCGAATCCGGCAGGATGCCGGCAAACCGCACATCGAGGCGAAAACTCGCGGGCGTATAAGGCACCGCGGAGGGCTCGGCGAAGAGCAGCCGCAGCCACGGCAGGGCGCCCGCGACATCACCGAGCACGGCGTAGGTCTCGGCGATCATTTCACGCGCATGACCGCTGTAGAGATACGGTTTGCGGCCCCGCAGCAGGGGCTCGACCGCGGCCAGCTCGCTCCGCGCATCGTCCGCGCGCCCTTGGTAGGCCAGCGTCAACGCAAGCGCCAGCCGCAGGTCCTCATCGTCGGCATCGTTGCCCAGGAGTTCACGCAACATCCGCTCGGCCTCCCGGAACTGAGCGGCGGCGGGGGCGGTGCGGCCGGCCTTGAGGTGCGCGAGGCCGACGAGCAGGGCCTTCGGACCGCGAAAACACCGGTCCTGCAACAGCGTGTCCGGCACGCGCGCGAGTTCCTGGGCGGCATCATCCCAACGGTGTTCGACCAGCGCCAGAAACCAACGCGCATAAACCAGCCGATGATGCGAGCGCGCCGCCGCCGGAGCACGATCCAGGATGTCACGCGCGGCGCGCAGGTTGGCCCGCAGAAAAAAGTTCACCTCAAAGAGCGTGGAAATCGACCGGATGGTCGTGGCGCTTTCCCCGTTCGCGATGCCCTGCTCCGCCCATTTTTCCGCCTCACCCGCCTTGCGTTCGACCAGCGCGGCATACGCCGCGCACCAGCGCGGAAACGCCGCCTCAGGCTCTTCCCGGAGCCAGGTATCCGTCGCCTGCCGCACCCGGTCGAGTTGCAGGCTGAAGGCAAAATACCCCATCTGCGCATATCGCGTCAGGATGTCGGGCGGGAGGGCGGCGAGCGCCCGCTCCAGATGCGGCCGCGCCGCTTCCGCGTCGCCACCGCGGGTCATCATCGCGACATGGTGGAAGCCAAGTGCAAGTTCACCAAGCGGGGATCCAGGGGCGATGCGCAAGGCGCGTTCGGCATCGGCCTTGCCGTCCTTCAGCACCTTCGTCCCAAAGTCCAGCGTGCGCAGCACCTGCAGGCTCGAGACATAACTACGCAAAGCCATCGCATCGGCATCCTCCGGGTGCGCCTGGATCCAACGATCAAGCGCCGGTCGCATGACCTCGTAGTCCGCATAGCTCCAGCGATCAGGCACGATGCGGGCGCGAAGGCTGACGAGTTCCGGCGCCAGCGATCGGCCCGGCCCGGGCGGCGGCCGGTGTCCCCATGGACGCCAGACCGCGAGCAGGAAAACCACCGCAAGAACGAGTGCAGCCGCCACCACTCGCCGCGTGCGCGCGATCGAGCGGGGTGCACGCTGCCCGGGACCAGTCGCAATCGCTTTCGAGGCTACGGCGGCCTCGGCGCCGAGCAGCTTCTTTACTCGCGTGCAAAACACCGCGTCTTCCCCACCCGCGGTCAGCCGCGTCCACTGCACTGCCTTGAATTCCGCCGGCACGCGCGCGTCAACATCCCGGGTTTCGTCGATCACCACGGGCAGCAGAAACGCCGCATCGTCCGCGATCATGTGCGTCCGCTGGGCCGCCAATTTCCACTCCAGCCGGAAATACCCTTCCGTGCGCGCCTGCGTCTGCGCCGAAATCACCGGCACGAACAGCGCGCACGCCGCAATCTGCCCGCGGATCTTCGCATCCCACGCATCGCCACCGACCAGTTCGTTCTGATCGAACCACACCTCCACGCCGCACGCCCGCAACGCCTCCGCCAACCGCGCGACGGCCGCCGCGTCCTGCGACGCATACGAGAGGAAGACGGCGCCCCGTGGCCCCGCGGATCCGGACTCCGGCAGCCCCGTGCTCATCCGCCCGTGCCTTCTTCCTCGGGCGCACGCTGCGCCCAACGCACCCGATTCGCCGGGCACACCGGCAACGCCGCTACCCGCGGGACGCACTCCGCCGCGCGCGCGCACGCGGACGGGCCGGGACAGCTTACCGCTTGGCTGGAATCAGCGGGCATGAAGGTGGTCGCAGCGTGCAAGGCCGGGCCCGGAAATCAATCGCCGGCTGCGGCCGCGCAGATGCGGCGCAGGTCCGCCCATCACCCTCACCCCAGGCGCACCGGCGCACGCGCCGGCCGGCCACAATTGATTCGCCCTCGGTGCGCGGCGACGATTGGAGCTGCGTCGTCCATGCCGTCCTGCCGACCTCTCCCCGCCACCGGCACCACGCCGGGCCCGCGCGCGGCCGCCTCCCGTCCGGAGCGGACGCCGCGAAGGCGACCCAGCGTTGGCCTCGGGCTCGCCCTTGCGCTCGCACTGGCGACGGCCAGTGCCGAACCGGCGCCGCTCCGCAGTCTCGCCGCCGTGCGCGCGTTGACGCACGAGGAAGCCTCCCGCCAGGTGCCCGTCACCGTGGAGGCTACCGTGCTCGGACGCGACCCGGCCACGCCATGGAACCTCTTCGTGCACGACGGCACGGCGGGTTGCTACGTCAACCTGACGCCGGGCGCGGCGCCGCCTCAGTATCCACCCGGCACCCGCCTGCGGATCGCCGGGGTCTCGCGCCCGCTCGGCTACTACCCGAGCATCAGCCGGGGCGTCGCCACCGTGCTCGGCCACGCCGCCCTTCCCGCTCCGGTGCGCCTGCAAGCGCAGGATATCCACCAGCCGGAGTTGGACTCCGCATGGGTGGAGGTCGCCGCGGTTGTCGTGGGCTTCGAAGTGCGGGACGAGCGGCTGACGCTCGACATCGAGGTCCACGGCCTGCCGTTCAAGGCCGAGCTGCCTGTGGAAACCGGCGCGGAGGAACGCGCCAGCGCCCTCATGCAGCACGAGGTCGTGCTGCGCGGCGTGCTCGGCACCATCTTCAACCGCCAGCGGCAGATGACCGACCGGCACTTCTTCGTGCCTTCGCTCGATGCCATCACGCCTGCTCCGCTGCCGAACGCCGGAGGCGACACGCCGGTGGTGCCGATCACGCGCCTTCTGACCGGCGGCTTCGGGCCGCAAACGCCGGTGCGGGTGCGGGGCATCGTCACGCAACGCCACCACCAGGGCTTCTATTTGCGCGATGCCAGCGGGGCCACCCGCGTGCAGGCCGCGCCGCATGGCCGGCTCCCGCCCGGGAGTGAAGTCGAGGTCGAGGGTTTCAGCAGCGTGGCCCCGTTCCGCCCCATCCTCCGCGCCACCCGCGTTGTCCCCGGAGCGCCGCCGGGCCCGACGCCGGTGGCGCCCGTGCCGTTTCCGGAGGAGCGCGCCCATTGGCCCGCCTTGCACTGCGAACTCGTCGCCGTGGAGGCGGTGCTCCTCACCCGCCAGGAAAGCCGCGCGGAAACCGTCCTGGAATGCCAGCTCGGCCCGCTGATCTTCGAAGCCCTGCTGCCGTTCACCGAGTCCGCGGCCGCGCGCGCGCGACCGGGCGACCGTGTGCGGATTACCGGCATCTGCGAACTCACGACAACCCACGCCCTGCCGCGGATCGGCTGGGTCGACGGGTTCCGGATTCACGTAGCCGGTCCGGAAGCCATCCGCATCCTCGCCCGCGCACCGTGGTGGACCCCGCAGCGGCTGGCCGTCGCCCTCGGGCTCACCAGCGCACTCGCCACCGCGGGGATCGCCGGCACCTGGATGCTCCGCCGGCGCGTCCGCCAGCAGCTCGCCATCATCGGCGACCAGCTGAAGAGTGAGGCCGTCGCCAAGGAACGCGACCGGATGGCCCGCGATCTTCACGACACCCTCGAGCAGAACCTGTCCGGCGTGGCTCTCCAGCTCGACGGCGTGGACGCCGCGGTCCAGCACGATCCACCCGCCGCGACGCGCGGGCTGTATCTCGCCCGCCGCATGCTGCGGCACGCCCGGCTCGAAGCCCGCCGCTCCGTCTGGGATCTGCGCTCGCAGGTGCTCGAACAGCAGGGCCTGGTCGCCGCCCTGCACGCCATGGCCGCCGCCTCGTCCGGCCCGGCCGGCCCGCGTATCCTAATTTCAGCTACGTGTCCCGCTTCCACCCTCCCGCCGGCCGTGGAGTTCCACCTCTTTCGCATCGCACAGGAAGCGCTGGCCAATGCCCTGAAACACGCGCAGGCCCACGAGATCCGCCTCCGGTTCGAGCAGACCCCGACGTCCGCGCGGGTCAGCGTCGCCGACGACGGCCAGGGATTCATCCCCGCATCCGCCGATGCCTCCACCGGCCAGCATTTCGGGCTCCTCGGCATGCGGGACCGCGCCGCCCGGATCGGCGCGGAGCTGCGCGTCGAATCCGCCCCGGGCCGGGGCTGCACCGTCACCGCCGAGGTGCCCGGCAACGCCCCCGCATGACCTTCGCCCGCCTCCGCATCCTGATCGTCGACGATCACTTCATGGTCCGCCTGGGACTGATCGGCGCCCTCGCCGCCGAGCGCGACCTCGAGGTGGTCGGCGAAGCGCGCAACGGCGCGGAAGCTCTCGCCCTCCACGAACGGCTGCAGCCGGACGTCACGCTGATGGACGGCATCCTGCCCGATCTCCACGGCGTGGAGGTCACGCGGCAGATCGTCGCCCGCCAGCCCGACGCACGGATCATTGTCGTCTCCATCAACGAGCATGCCGAGGACGTGCACCGCGCCCTCGAAGCCGGCGCCTGGGGCTACATCCCGAAATCCGCCGAGAAGGACAGCATCGTGCAGGCCCTCCGGACCGTCGGCCGCGGAGGGCGTTTCCTGCCCGCCGAGCTCTCGCGCCGCCTGGCGGAACGTAACGCCCGGCTGAGCCTGAGCGCCCGCGAAAGCGAAGTCCTCGCCATGATCGCCCGGGGCATGGCCAACAAGGAAATCGCCGCCGCCCTCGCCCTCAGCGAGGCCACGATCAAGACGCACATCGCGCACATCCTCTTCAAACTCGATGCGCCCGACCGCACCCGCGCCGTGACCGTGGCGCTCGAGCGCGGCCTGCTGCGCGTCTGAGCGGCCGGCCCCGCGGGCGCCGGCCACCACGCGGCACGGAACATCATCCGAAAGGATGATGGCCGGCCAATTGACCGGGCGATGCCCGGGACGGGACGCTCCATCGCCTCCCCCTCACCCCATGTCCCCCACCCCTCTGGCCCGCGCGCTCGCGTTCGTCCTCAGCGCCTCCGCCGCGCCCACCCTGTCCGCCCAGAACGCCCCCACCGCCGGGACCGCCGCCACCACCGCGGCCATCCAGCTGTCCCCGTTTGAAGTCTCGACCACCCAGGACACCGGCTACGCCGGCCAGGACACGCTCGCGGGTTCCCGACTTCGCACCAACCTCCGCGACGTCGCCGCGGCCATCAGCCCGATGACCGCCGAATTTCTCCGCGACATCGCCGCCACCAATCTGGAGAACGCCATCGAATACGGCATGGGCACACGCATGGAGACCGACGATGCGCGCGCCGCCGGCCCCGTCGCCGACGGCTACAACGACGGCTTCCGCTCCATCCGCATCCGCGGCCTCCCGGGCGGCGCTCGCAGCATCAACTTCTTCGACGCGCCCGGCGAGGTGGACATGTATATGACCGACCGCGTCGAGGTCTCGCGCGGTCCCAACTCCATCCTCTTCGGCTTCGGCTCCCCCGCCGGCAAGATCAACGTCGCCACGAAGCAGGCGCTCACCGACCGCAACGCCTACAGCTTCACCAACCGCGTGGACTCCTGGGGCGGCCAGCGCTGGACCGCCGACGCCAACGTCGCGGCCATCAGGAACACCCTCGCCCTCCGCGCCGTCCTGCTCCACGGCCGCGAGGAATCGTGGCGCAAGGCCGGCCACAACCATCAGGACCGCATCTTTCTTACCGCCAAGTGGCGCCTCGACCGGCGCACCACCGCCCGCGTCGATGCCGAATACGGCAAAATCAACCGCGCCGTCCCGCGCCCTTTCTGGGGCAACGATCTCCGCTCCCTGTGGGAGCAGAACGGCCGGCCGATCTTCAACAACTTCGCCGCCGGCTACACGCCCGGTGCCGCGTTCACCCCGGGCGCCGCCGGCACGCCCGGCACGCCGATCCGCGATACCGGCGCCACCAACGTGCTCGGGATCCAGGAACGCAGCTCCGGCGATTGGGTGGTCGTGAGCGACCGCTTCGCCGCCGCGCAGAACTACCGTCAGTTCACCACCGCCGAGCGTCCGGCCGGGCCGTTGCGCAACGACTTCGAGATGGGCCGCCGTTTCCCCGAGGCCGCGCTCGAGGGCAACTGGATCTCCGGCCGCTTTGCCGTTTCCAACGTCTCCGCGTTCTTCCAGCGCGAACTCGCCCGCGACCTGAACCTCGAACTCGCCGCCAACCGCCAGAGCCTACGCCGCAACGTCCACAACGACCTCCAATGGGACCTCTACGGCATCGCCGCCGACACGAACCGCTATTTGCCCAACGGCCAACTCCGCCCGGCCGGCGATCTCTACTACTTCGAGATGTCGCCCAATATCATCTTCTCGCGCGCCCACACCACCCAGGAGCGCATCACGCTCTCCTACGAAAAGAGCGTGCGCGAGTGGGCGCGGCTCCGCGTCGCAGGCCTCGGCGAGCTCGTGCAGACCGACTCCATCGGCGGCAACCGCCAGCTCTCTTGGCTGCGCGGCCCCGACATCGCCAGCGGCGGCGCCTTCAACGCGACGCCCGAAAACGCCGCCAACAAGGTCTACTACCGCTACTACCTTTCCGACCTCAGCGTCCTCAACGATCCCAACTACCGCATCCCCGCGCCTTACGCGCTCAACGGCGCCATCCCCTACCAGGATCCGCGCACCGGCGCCGTCACGAATCTCTACGCCCACGAGGTCGAGCGCGCCCAGTCCGTCGCCAGCCCTATTGCCCGCGAGACCGGCGCCTACATGGGCGTCGCCCAGGCGTTTCTCTTCAAGGATCGGCTGGTCGCCACCTACGGCTACCGCCGCGATCGCGTGAAAAACTGGCTCGGCCTCGCGGTGCGCGATCCTGCGGCGGAGGCGATCGCGCGCAACTCGGGCGTGTGGCTGCCCGTCGACGCCAAGTCGCGGCCCGCCACCGTCTACAGCGGCCACACCAACACCCTCGGCGCCGTCTTCCATCTCAACCGCTGGCTCTCGGCCTTCGCCAACACGTCGAGCAGCCTCGGCACACCCAGCATCAACTTCGTCGCCCCGAAGGACGTGAAGCAGACCACCGGCGCCGACCTCACCCCTGCCCCCAGCGGCGAGACGACCGACTACGGCCTCAAACTCAGCCTGCTCCAGAACCGCATCTTCGTCACCGCGACCCGCTACCACACGATTTCCAAGAATGAATTCGGCGGCTCCGGCTTCAACAAGACCAACCTCGTCAACATCTGGACTGCGCTGGCCAACGCCACGATCCTGCCGCCCGATGAGGCCGCGTTCGCCCAGACGCAGATTCAGGTCATGAACCAGGTCAACGGCACCGCCCAGGACTCCGAGAGCAAGGGCTACGAACTCGAACTCGTCGGCAAGCCCCTCGCGAATTGGTCGGTCTCGGTCAACTACTCGCACAACCGGACCCTCCGCTCCAATATCGGCCGCGAATACCGCGCCTATATCGACGCCTGGAAGCCGTATTGGAAAAAATACTCCACGCTCTCGATCACCCAGAACGCCACCCAGCCGCGCCCGCAATACGCCCCCAGCTCCACCGACTGGCGCCCGCCGGCGGAGGCGGCCGCGACCGGCGCCTTCGTGCTCAACAACGACAGCATCAACGAATCGATCGCCGCGGCCGAACAAGCCTTCTTCGACAATCCCCGCGTCTTCGAGGGCATGCGCTTCGTCGGCGATCCGCTGCACAACGTGAACCTCCGCACCCGTTACGATTTCCCGTCCGGCGCTCTCCGGGGCTTCTCCCTTGGCGGCGGCACCCGCCTGCGCTGGGGCCGGGTCGCGGGCGCCAAGGTCGACTACAGCGTGCCGGCAAACGCCGACTACACCGATCTCTGGAATGGCCGCGTGGTGAACCGGATCGCCAACGCGACCACGAAGGATCAGAACGTCTACGACCTCCAGCTCGCCTACTCGCGCCCCATTCTGAACCGCAAGTATCGCTGGTCGGTCCAGTTCAACATCAACAACGTCACCAACCAGCGGGAGCTGATCGTGAACAGCGTGCATCCCCAGACGCTCGAACCCGTGACCTACCGGTATCAGGATCCCCGGCAGTTTATCCTGACCAACACCGTCAGCTTCTGATGCTTCGCCCGTTGCCCTTTCCGTTGTCCCCCGATCCCGCCGGGCGGCCTGCGCCGGCCCGGGGTTCGCCGCCCTGAGGCGGGGAGCGACCGCCATGATTGCCTCGCCCGTCCGCTGCCTCGCGCTGCTCGCCGGCCTGATCGCCGACGGCCAGGCGCAGGTTGCGGCCAGCGCCGCGGCGGCCACGGGCCCCGGTCTGCCGGCACCAGCGCTGGGCGCAATCCGTGACGGCTACGCGGCACGGGCGGCACGGATCCTCGGCGCGGACCGCGGCCGGCCCCTTGTCCGATCGGAGATCCGCCCGCCCCTGGGGCGGGACCGCGTGCCGTTCGTCCGCAACCACGCCTTCGCCCTCGTGGGCTTCGCCGCCCGCGCGCTCTGGTGGCAGGAAGACGATGCCGCCGCCAACGCCGCGCTGCGTGAACTCGCCGATCACTTTCTGGCGCATCCGGAGCGGATCTACGACAAGGACAACTTTCACTGGCACGCGGAGGCGCAGCTCCGCCTGATCGAATTCTTCGGCGCGGAAGGCCGCCGCCGCCGCGGCGCGATCACCCCGGAGACCGAGCGCCGCTGCCTCGAAACCATCTGGCTCTACAGCAAACGCCGCGACGCCGACTCCCGCCCGCACGCCCACCTCGCCGCGGCCGACGATGAGCAGTCGGGCACGTGGTGGATCGAGGAATCCGAGAACCACCACGCACAAAGCTTCACCACCCTCTGGCATTTCGCGCAGCTCGCCCGCCGGCGGGAGGACTTCCGCGCCCGCCGCTATGACGACGGGCGCACCGCCACCGAGCACTACGCCGACTGGAATCGTTATCTCCGCCGCTACCTCCTGGAGCGCGCCCGCAAGGGGCTGTTCATCGAGATGATGTCCGTCAGCTACAACGCGCACCTGCTGAAAGGATTCTTCAACGTCCACGACTTCGCCGAGGATCCCGCCCTGCGCCGCCTGGTGGGACATTTCTTCGATGTGTATTTCGCCTATTGGGGCCAGGAGCAGATCGAGGGCGTGGCCGGCGGCGGCCGCGCCCGCCTCTACACCGATATCGGCGTGCCGGCATCCGCCCTCGGCCACATCTTTTTCGGCCTCGGGCCGGCCCCGCGCTATCGCTGCGACCTGTTCACCGCGCTGACCACGGACTACCGGCCCGATCCGATCGTCGTCGCAATCGCCTGCGACCGGCCGGGCCGCGGCGTCTACGAAGTGACGCAGCGCCCGCTCGGCCTCGCCGTCGATCACCGGTATCAGGCCCCGCCGCACTACCGGATGCGTCCGGACTACGGCGGCATCCTGCGCTACGCGTATTGCACGCCCGACTTCATCCTCGGCACCGCCATGCACGCTGCGCGGCCGGCCGAGGCGTGGACGATGATCAGCTCCCAGAACCGGCGGCACGGCGCGATTTTCGCCAGCCACCCCGCGGCCGCGATCCTGCCGCAGTGCGAATACGTCCGCGGTGAACGCGCCTACAACACCCAGTGGTCCGTGCAGCGGAAGGGAACCCTCATCGCCCAGAAACTGCGGACCAGTGTGGACGCAGGCCGCACGCGGATCTGGTTTGCGGGCGAGGGTCTCACCGCGCCCCGCACCGAGGCCGGCTGGATTTTCACCGATTCGGGCACCGCGTTTGCAGCCGTCCACGTTGCCCGCGGCGGCTGGCATTGGTCGTCCGGCACCGACCCCGTGCCGGGCCGGTGGCTCTATCCGGAGGACGAATTTGCCCCGCTGATTCTCGAGGTCGCCGGCCGCGAGGCGTTCCCGGACGCCGACGCCTTCCGCAGCGCCGTGCTGGCTCCCCGCCTCCGGTGGGAGGGCGCTGTCCTCCACTTCCGCGGCATCCACGGGGATGCCTTCACCTTCGACGCCGACCAGACGTCACCCCCGACGATCCAGGGCGTGCCGGTCGACTACGCTCCCGCCCGCGCCCTCGACAGCCCGTTTCTCCAGGCCGAGTGGGATCGCGGCGTGGTGCTCCTCCGGAAAGGAGCACGGCAGCGCGTGCTCGATTTTCGGATACCGCCATGAACCCGCACCGCCCCGGTTTCCCGGTCCCATGCATGCCCTCCGCCTCCGCTCCGCCGTCCGGCTCCTGAGCCTGGCGATCGTGCTGCCCGCGCTGGCCGGCATCGCCCGCGCGGCGGCGGATGCGCCGCCCCCGCCCCACCTCGCGTGGTGGCGCGAAGCCCGGTTCGGGATGTTCATCCACTGGGGCCCCGCGGCCATGACCGGGCGGGAGATCAGCTGGTCCCGCGCGGCGACCGGACCCGCGGTTTACGACGCGTTGCCGCGCCGTTTCCGCGCGGAGAAGTTCGACGCCCGTGCCTGGGTCGCGGCCGCAAAAGCCGCCGGCATGCGCTACCTCGTGCTCACCGCCAAGCACCACGACGGGTTCATGCTCTGGCCCACGCGCACCAGTGACCACCACGTGATGAACACGCCCTTCGGCCGGGATGTCATCGCGGAGCTCGCCGCGGCGGCCCGCGCGGCCGACCTCCCGCTCGGCCTCTATTTCTCGCCCGGCGACTGGTATGATCCGGACTGCCGGCACCCGCAGCGCAACCCACGATTCGTCGAGCGCATGCACGCCCAGCTCACCGAGCTGCTCACCTGGTATGGCCCCGTGCCACTGGTGTGGATCGACTTCGACGGCTGGCCCAGCCCGAGCCAGCCGGAAGCGACGGCGTCGCTGATCCGCCGGCTGCAGCCGGGCGTGATCCTCAACAACCGCCTCGAACCGCTCCATCCCGACGAGTCCCATGGCCGCGTGGGCCCATGGGGCGACTACGCCACCCCCGAGCAGCGCGTGGGCTCCTACTGCGACACCGTGCCATGGGAGACGTGCATGACGATCGCCACCCAGTGGAGTTGGCGCCCCGACGATCGGATCAAGCCGCTCCAGCAGTGCCTCGAGACGCTCGTCAGCACCGTCGGCGGCGACGGCAACCTGCTCTTCAACGTCGGGCCGACGGCCGACGGCGAAATCGAGCCGGCTCAGGTCCGGCGCCTCGCGGAGATGGGCGCATGGCTGCGTGCGCACGCCGAGTCGATCCACGGCACGCGCGGCGGGCCGTGGCTGCCGACCAGGACCTACGCCGCCACGCGGACGGCCGGCGCAGTCTACGTCCACCTGTTCGGCGCCGCTTCGCCGACGCTTCCGCCGCTACCCGCGCAGATAGCATCGGCCGCGTTGCTCGACGGCACGCCGGTCGAGTTTGCCCAGACGACCGCCGGCCTCTCGCTCGCGGTGCCCGTCGGCCGCCGCGATCCCCACATCACGGTGGTGAAGCTGACGCTTACGGCCCCGCCGCTCACGCTCCCGGCGATTCCCCCTGCCTCCACCAGCGGCTCCCTCGCCTATCGTCGGCCCGCCACCGTCTCGTCCAGCATCGCGCCGCAGTTCATGCATACCGCGGCAGCAGCGCTCGATGATGATCCGGGCAGCTACTGGTCCCCGGGCCGGGACGAGGCCATCGCCGCCGGCATTCCGGGCCGGCGCTTCGAACATTTTCGCCTGCTGCCCAAGGACCCGCTCTGGCTCAAGTCCGGCTGGCTCGAGGTCGATCTCGGGCGCGAGCGTCAGGTCACGCGGGCGCTCGTGCTGGAGCGCGTCGATCCGCGCAACTATCTGCCCGTCACGTCATGGAAGATTGAATACGAGACCGCCGCCGGCTGGAAAACGGCCGCCGCGGGCAACGCGCTCGATGCCCGGGCCGAGATTGCCTTTCCCGCCCCTGTCGCGGCCCGGCGTTTCCGGCTGAGCGTCGCGGCGGAAGGGCGCCCGGCCATCGCCGAGTTCCAGCTCCGGCCCTGAGTATTCCGTCTTCGCCCCGCCGCGCAGGATATTTTCTTGTCGAATCCGCCCGGCCCGAATTCCGTCTCCGGCGACCCCGGCGGATCCACCGTCGCTTACCCCACCCAGCCAGCTGCTCCCGCCGCCACCGGCGACGCCTTCTTCCGGCGCCACCCGCGGCGCGGCCATCCCCTCATGAAGTCTCCGCGCCTGCCCGCGCTTCGCCGCGGGACGCCCCGCCTCCTCCCGTTGCTGCTCACCCTGTGGCTCGTGCCCCTGGCGGCCCAGCCGGCCACCATCACCGGCCGTATCCAGAATGTCGTGACCGGGCAGAACCTGCCCAATGCCCGCGTCACCCTCCGCGGCACCGACCAGGTGGTGTTTACCGACGAGGCAGGCTTCTACCGCCTGCCCGGCGTGCCCGGCGGCACGCATGTGCTCGATGTCTTCTACACCGGGCTCGATCCCCAGCAGGTCCGCGTGGAGGTCGCCGCCGGGGCCACCGCGACGCGGGATGTCGCGCTCACCAACGAGGCGCGCTACGGCCGCGACGCCGGGAAAGGCACCGTCAAGCTCGATGCTTTCGTCGTCGCCCAGTCCCGGGACACCGAGGGCGAGGCGCTCGCCACCAACGAGCAGCGCTTCGCGGCCAACATCAAATCGGTGGTCTCGACCGACTCGTTCGGCGACATGGCCGAGGGCAACGTCGGCGAATTCCTCAAGTTCCTGCCCGGGATCAGCGGCGATCACGACGACGCGCAGATCAACACCGTCTCGCTGCGCGGCTTCTCCACCGCCCTCACCGTCGTGCTCGCCGACGGCGCGCAGCTCGCCAACGCCAACTTCAACGGCAACTCGCGCACGTTCCAGTTCTCGCAGCTCTCCATCAACAACGTCTCCCGCATCGAGGTGGCCAAGGTCCCCACACCCGCCACCCCCGCCGACTCCATGGCCGGCTCGGTCAACATGGTCAGCAAAAGCGCCTTCGAACGCAGCCGCGCCGAGCTGCGCTACCGCGTCTACGCCGCCGGCACCGGCGACTACGTCACCCTCGCCCGCCGGCCCCACTCGTATGAACGCACCCAGCGCCGCGTGATGCCGGGCGTCGACTTCGATTACACGCTGCCGGTGAACCGGAACTTCGGCGTCGTGGTCACCGGCAGCCGCTCCCAGTCCGCCGGCGAGGAAGACCACTCCACGCTCACCTACAACGCCGCCGGCACGTCGACCGGCGCCACCCCGGGGCGGCCCTACCTCCAGCAATACGGCATCAACGACGGCTCGAAGGACATCACGCGCAATTCGCTCAGCGTGAAGGCCGACTGGCGGGTGACGCCCAACTCCGTCCTCTCGTTCAACGCCATGCTGAACCAATACCAGGCCTACTGGGGACACCAGAGCATGGACTTCAACGCCGGCACCAACGGCACGCCCGCGATCGCCGCCGCCGCCGGCGGGATTCCGCTCACGTTCGGCGACACCTTCACGCGCGGAGCCACCGGCCGCGGCACGGTCACCCTCGGCAGCGGCAACTTCATGACCCGCTACGAGGAGGTGCGCGCCGGCGGCCTGCGCTACCGCTTCGACAACGGCGCCTGGCGCATCGACGCCAGCCTCACGCGCTCGTATTCCACCAACGCGTTCCGCAGCACCGACGAGGGCAACTTCGCCGGCGTGAACGTCACCCTCGTGCCGGCGGTGCGTATGGTGTTCACGGATACCCATGCGATCCAGCCCGGCACCATCCAGGCCTTCGACAACAACGGCCGGGAGATCGACCTCTACGACATCGCCAACTACCGGCTGAACAACGCCTCCGCACTCACCCGCGACGTGAGCGAGGACATGCGCGCGGTCGATCTCAACGTCCGCCGCCGCCTCGGCTTCCTGCCCTTCCCCGCGTCCGCCCAGCTCGGCGGGCTCGTGCGCCGCCAGACCCGCGACAGCTACAAGGAAAGCGCGACCTACACCTACAACGGAATCAACGGCAGCCTCGCCGCCGCCCCGTTCCGCAACCAGGTCTACGTGGCGAAGAACTCCCACTTCGGCTACGAGGGGAAAATCCCGCCGTGGATCTCCCGGCACCGCGCCTACGCCGCCTGGCGGGAGAATCCCGCGCTCTTCTCGCTCACGCCCGCCCAGGCCGTCGCGGCCGCGCAGTTCCACATCACCAACTCGGAGTTCATCCAGGAAACCGTCACCGCCAGCTACGCGCAGGTGGAGGCGCGGCTGTTCCAACGGCTGAACGTGCTCGGCGGCGTGCGCTGGGAAAAGACCGAGGACGAGGGCCTCGGCCCGGTGTTCGAGCCGGGCAATGCTTTCGTGCGCAACGCCAACGGCACCTTCGCCCGCGACGCCCGCGGCCAGCGGATCCGCCGCCCCGAGGCCGGCGCCGCCGGTTCGATGGAAGAGCTGCGCCTCACGCGCGCGGAGCGGGGCTTCCGCGCGGAGAAATCCTACGACGGCCTCTTCCCCAGCCTGCACCTCACCTATCACCTGACGGAAAACCTGCAGGCCCGCGCCGCGTATGCGTTCACCTACGGCCGGCCGGACTTCAGCGAGATCATCCCCAACTCCACGATCAGCGAACGCGACCTCGACGAGACGCAGCTGGGCGATCCCAACGCGATCCGCGGCACGATCGACATCCGCAACACCGGGCTGAAGCCGTGGACCGCGGACAACTACGATGTCTCGCTCGAGTATTACACCAACCAGGGCGGCGTCTTCAGCGTCGGCGGCTTCGTGAAGGAGATCGACGACTTCTTCGCCAACGACGTCCGGATCGCCAACGCCGCCGACCTCGCCGAGCTCGGGCTCGATCCCGACTACGTCGGCTGGCAGCTCTCGACCAAATACAATTCCGGCCGCGCCCGGGTCGTCGGCGCCGAATTCAGCGCGCGGCACACCCTGCGCCCGCTCGGCGGCTGGGGCCGCTACTTCACCCTGTTCTGCAACGCCACGCGGCTCGAGTTGAGCGGCGACCGGCAGGCGGATTTCGCCGGGTTCATCCCGCGCAACATGAACTGGGGCGTCACGTTCACCCGCAGTCCGCTCACCCTCGTCGCCAAGTGGAACCACCGCGGCGAACAGAAGCAGGCGGCCTTCCCGCAGTTCGGCGCGGATGCCTTCAACTACACCAAGGCGCGCACCACGCTCGATCTCAGCGCCGACTACCAGCTCACGCGGCGCTTCTCGCTGAACACGAATCTGCGCAACGTCTTCAACGCGTATCTCACGAGTCTCCGCTACGGCAGCCAGACCCCCGCCTACGCCCAGCCCCGGCAATACCGCCACTTCGGCGTGTATGCCTCCGTCGGCCTCAAAGGCACCTTCTGAGGGCGGCGCCGGGCGGACGATTCGGCAGTCCGAGTCCGCCCGGGCGCTACGACTTACTTCGCCTTCCGACCGCGGAATTCCAACGCGACGCCGGCGAGGAACGAGCTTCGGGTGTCGAAGGTCGCGTGCCGGATGCCGTCCGCCACGGTCAGTTTCGAGCCGTCAATATAGTCGGCCCACACGAGGAAGGCCCAACGCTCGTTCAGGACGCGGCGCCCGCGCACGCCGGCAAACCACGTCAAATCGTCCCGCCGGCGCGAAGCCGCAGCCGTGATCCGCGGCGAAGCGGAGACTCCGGCGACCTGGATCCGCTCATCAACGCTGAAGCTGGCCTCCGTCATCAGCAGTCCAAGTCCCGCCCGGCCCAGCAGCGACCAACGGTCGCGCTCCCGGCCACTCGTCGCCGCGCGCTCCGGCAACAGCTCGAGCCACGGACCGAGACGGGCCGCCAATGTCCGGGCGCGGAAGGAGCGCCGACCATCCGCCGTGCCGGCGACGTTTGCCACCGTCCGCGTAGGCGCATCCCCGATCCGCTGGTCTCCGGGCAACGGAGAAAAACGTCCCGCGTAGGGCGCCCGCTGCGGGATGACTCCACCCAGCGGATAACGGTCGGTCAGCACCCGGATGTTCGCGGCCACCGGTCCGGAGGAAGACTCCTTGAGGCGATGCCAGTCGAGGGCCAGCTCCACGCCCCAATCCCGCTCCCGTTGCGGCTGCGCCAGCGACCAACGCAACGCCGCGCCGAAGCCGGGCTGCTGGTCCGGGCGTCGTGCGCCGAGATAATTACCGGGCGCGGCCTGGATCGAGTTCAGGGCCAGGGTGCCGGCGCCGAGGTTGACCTGACTGTCGCTGTTGTAGCCGAAATTGCCCGTGCGGCTGGCGAGCGGGCCTGCGGCTCCGTCGCCCAGGTTGCCCGACGCATCCACGAAGTTGAAGCCGTCGTCATACGTGCGGTTCGTCCGCGGGGCGAGCGAGGGGTCGCTCCGGGATCCCGCGCCATAGCGGATCTCCGTGCCGAACCACCAGGAGGGCCCCGCCTCCACGTGGAGGCGCGAACGCTCCGGCAACCTGACCGGATCAGCCGCATGGCACACGCCGCTCGCGAGAAGGAGGAGGAGGGAGCTGAGTATCTTGCTGTTCATGGATGCTTCGATGGAATCTGGGTGCGGGTGGCAGGGCTTCATTCGACGAGATACACTTCGATGAGGGCCTGACCGCGCGCGGTCCCCTTGCCTTGCGCGACGAGGGTGTAGGCACCGGGAGTCACACGCGTCACAATGACCGAGTCGCGTGATCCGAGCGGCAGATCGAAGGCCCCCACCCGGCGGAAGAGCGCCTCCGCTTCCACGATCGACTGGACCGAGCCCCAGTCATCGTTGGTCGTCAGCGGGGACGAGGCCCCCGCGGCAAAGAGCGAGAGGACGGGATCCCCCAGAGCGTCCTGCACGCCGAAGCCGGCGAGCGTGGGTCCGACCACGCGCGCCACCAGACGACACGTGGTATCGCCGCCCACGACGAATCCGGCGATCAGCGCTTCGCCGCCCGAGCCGACACTCGCCCGCGTGGAGACGTTGGCGATGCGACTGCTCGCGTCGAACGTGGCGAGACCGTCATACGCCTCCACCAGCACCACGCCCGCCTGATTCGTGCGGTTGACGGTGTGGAGGGTGTAGCTGCCCACGGGCAGCCGCCGCATCACGGCGGCATCCTTGCTGGCGTCCGGAAGCTGGAAAGCGCCCACGGCCGCCGTCGTCGTCCGGGTCGTCTCGGCGAACGGATCGCTGGCCCAGTTATCGTTGTTCGCCACCTGCGTGTCGCCGCGGTGCAGCAGGATCGCGGTATCCCGCACCGCCTCGGTCACGCCGAACGACTGCAGGGTTTCACCGACGCCACGCAGCAGGACCGGCCGCGTGCCCGAGCCTGCCACGACGAAGCCGGTGATCAGCGGGGTTTCGGAGCCGTCGAGCCACGAGCGGATGGAAAGGTTGACGATCCGTCCGGGATTGGAGGACACGACCTTCACCGACGCCGCCTGGGACGTGGTGCGCGAGCGGCCGTCGCTGACGGAGACATAGTAGTCTCCCTCGCTGGCGACGGACGCCGGAGTCACCGTGAGGGCCGCCTGGGTCGCACCGGCGAGAGCGACGCCGTCGCGGAACCACTGGAACGTATACGGGCCACCTGCACCCATCGTCACCCGTAGCGTCGCACTCCGCCCAAGCTCGACCTGCGCGGACTCCGGCTGGGCCTGGATGAGGAACGGCACGGCGATGCCATTGGTTGCCATGAGGCGATACTCGCGGTTTCCGGCCGGCGGGGTCACGGTCTTGGGCCAGCCCTCGTCGAGCCAGTGGATGGTCGTGCCGGTGCCATTGACCGCCACGGGCGAGGTCTGCCACGAACCGGATCCGCCATCGCGATACTGCACCCAGTAGGTGCGGTTCAGCTCGGTGCCGAATTCAAGGTAGGTGCGGTTGCTGGCGCCGGTGACCACCCGCTCCACGGGCAGCACATTGCCGATCGGCTGATAGGGCGCGCCCGCACTGTTGATATCGAGCACCACCGCCGGGTCGGTGAAGCGCTGCACGTTCGGCGCGAAGTATTCGATGATGAAGACCCGCACCTCACCTGGCTGCAGCGCGCGATTCTCCTCGATGGCCGGACGCCCCTCGGCGGTGGTCGTGCTGCGCGAATACAGCGACACGCCCGCGGGCAGTTCCGGGATGATGATCCGGAAGGAATCGATCACATACGGGGTCGTGTTCGTGACCTGCACCCGCTGCTCGTAGAGACTCGTCTGCGGATTCAAGGCCAGCTGCGTGACCAGGTTGAGCTTCGGATTATAGACGACCACGCGCACGTCGAAGGTCTCCCTGGTGCCGTCGCGGTAGGTCAGCTCCACCTTCACCACGGTCTCCTGCACCGAGCCGTCCTGCCGCGAGGGGGTGCCGATCGCGAGCCGGCCCGAAGCCCCGGTGCCGGCGATCTGCGCGCCGCGCAGAATGCTCGCGTCGAAGCTGGCCACGCGACCGCTCACGACCTCCCGGTCCTCGCCGGCCAGCGAGGCAATCGAGGCCGCCACGTTGTTGCCGCCGAGGGTCGCCAGTTCGACCGTGAAGGGCGGATCAATCTTGTCCGTGTCCGAGACGCCCCGCTCGTCCGTGGAGATGATCGTCACGGTGTCGGTGCCGAAATAGCCCGGGGACGCCTGATAGATAAGCTGCGCCAACGCCGCGTTGAGCGCCGCGAGCGGACCACGGATGGTCACGGTCGTGTCGTTCACGCCGGTGCCGGCCACCAATTCCACGCCGCTGCGTTGCGGCAAGGTCAGCAATCCCTTCCCGGCCGTCAGGCGCACGACCAGCACGGGACTGTCGGCGTCCTCGACGCGGAAGACGCTGCCGTTGGGTCCGCGGAGCGGGGCCGGATCGCCCCCGAATTTAATCGCGCCCGAAGGCACCGTATTTACCGGCGGGGCAAAGACACTGAACGCAAAGCTCGCCTCAGCCGTCGCCCGCCCATCCGAACCGCGGACGGTGAGGGTGAACTGGCCGAACGCCCGCGGCGTGCCCGAGAACGTGCGGGTGGCCGGATCGAAGCTGATCCCTTCGGGCAGGCCGGAGACCGTGTAGGTCAGGGTGGCGTTGTCGACGTCCGTGAACGGAGCAATCGTGAGCGGACCGAAGGGCGTGCCGACCTGCGCCACCACCGGATCGATCTTCACCGCGACGGGCGCATCGTTGGCGCCCTCGATGGTGACGGTGAGTCGCGCGCGGGCGGAGCGATTGAATTCGTCGACGATCTCGTAATCGAACTCGTCCTGCACGACATCGCCCACATTGAGGGCCTCGATCGCGGGACTGGCGTTGTTCAACTGATACCCGTAGCTGCCATCCGCGCGCACGGTGAGGATGCCGTGCTGGCCGGAAACACGGGCACCGGCCGCCGCAGCGGCTCCCGCCACGCTGGCCACCCGGATCGAGGCACCGCGATCGTTGGCCAACAGATCGCCCGCCGGATCCTCGCCGGCCGTGCCGTTCGCGACCCCGCCGGCTTCCCGCGCCCGAGCCGTATCCGCGGCGGCGACGGGTGCCGGCGGCAACTCGACGGTGAGGGTAAAGGTGGCGGTGGCGCTGGCGCCGGACGCATCGGTGCCACGGACCACGATCGTGTAGGTGCCCGGCTGCATGGTCCGTCCCGAGAAGGTGCGGCTGCCGGCGTCGAACGTGATCCCCGACGGCATCCCGCCGGCCGAATACGTGAGCACCGTGTCGTCGACATCGGTGAAGGCCGGGATGCTGACCGGCCCGAAGGCGCGACCTGCCACCACCGACTGGGAGGCGATGCTGGGGGCAACCGGCGGATCGTTCACCGGCGTCACGGTGATCGTCACGGTCGCCGTGGCCGTCAGCGCGCCGTCGCTCAACGTGTAAGTGATCGTCGGCAGGGCACCGAAGTAATTGAGCTCCGGCGAGAAGGTCGCAGCTCCGTCCGCGGCGAGCGTCAACGTGCCCTTGCCGGCCAGCACAACGGACTGCCCCGCCGTGTAGGTGGCCGCATCACCCGCCAGCACGAAGCTGGCGAGGCGGAGATTGGTGCTGTCCACGTCCGTGTCGTTGGCGATCACGTTGATGCGTCCGACCGTATCTTCCGGGAACGCCAACGTATCGTTCACCGCCACCGGAGCATCGTTGACCGGCGTCACCGTGATCGCCGCCGTGGCCGTGTTGGACGTCTCGCTGCCGTCGCTCACCGCATAGGTGAACGTATCCGTCAGCGTTTCGCTGCCGTTATGCCGGTAGGCGAACGCCCCGTCGGACTTGAGGTAAAGAACTCCGTTGGTCAGCGACACCTGACGGTAGCCGAGCGCGGCCGTATAGGTGGCATCGGTCGAGGCGACCAAGGCCGCCCACGCGGTGCCCTGCACGTTCGCAACCGTTCCTCCGACCAGCGCCCGTCCATCGGGATCGGTGTCGTTGGTCACAATGTTGCCCGTCACGGCTGCACCTTCGTCGACGCGGATGGCGTCGTTCACCGCGATCGGCGCCCGGTCATCATCTTTCGGCAGAGAGTTATCCACCGCGCCCGTCACATTATTGGGGTAGATGTCGCCCCGGCCATCATCCCGGATCGTGCCCACCCCCGAGACCGATGAACCGCCCGTGGGCGTCGCCGTGAGCACAAACGTCTCGGCGTTCTCCAGCGTGGCATCGTTCACGATCCGGGTCCGCACCAACAAGGTGGTCGCATTCGCGGCGAGCGACACGGTGCTGCCCGGCGTGTAGTCCACCCATGCGCCCGCAACGAGGATCTGCAACGGCACCCCGGTGCCGGCATCCGCCGTGTCGGTGCCGAGGGCCGCATCCACGTCCGTCGTCGCCGCCGTGTTGCCCAACGCAAGGGTGAGCGGCTGGGAGGCCGTGGCCGTGAGGGTGAAGACAACGTAAGCCGAGGCCTCGTTCACCGTCGGGCTCGACACCAGGATGTCATTATCCTTCGCGGCATTCGGATCGACGCTCCCATTGTCGGCAAAGATGTCGCCGGCGCCGTTGTCGAGAATCGTCCCCGTGCCGTTGAATACGTTTCCACCCGTATTGGTGGCACGCAGGACGAAGGTCTCATTGTTGTCCGGAAACCCGTCATTCCGCAGCGGCGTGCGCACCAGCGCCCGACCCGCGGCACTCAAGGCGAACCGACCAACGTAAGTGGTCCAAGTCAGGCCTCCATCGATCGAGTATTGGAGCGCAGGACCAAAGTCCGTGCCCGTGCCCGTCGCCGTGCCGTCCACCAAGGCGAGCGTCACCAGCTGACCCGCCGCACCGCTGACCAGGAATACGGCATGCGGTGAGGCCTCATTCACCGTCGGGCTCGACACCGTCAGCGCTCGATCGTCGTCGAGCGTCGGATAACCCGCATCGGTCGTGAGGTTCGCCGTCGCCGTATTATTGGTGCCGAGGAACACGCTGCCCGTGCCATCATCAATGATGGTGCCCACGCCGGCGGTTCCCGTTCCCCCCGTGTTGGTCGCCGTCAGCGTGAGCGTCTCCGCTCCTTCCGTAGCCGTGTCCGCCGTGATCGCGACGCGGACCAACAGCGCTCCTCCCGTCGGAATCGTCACCAGCGCGTTTGCCGTGTAGTTCTGCCACGTCGTGCCGTCAAAATACTGGAGCTGCGTGCCCAGGTCCGTCCCTAGCGTCGCATCCACATCCGTCGTCGCCGCCGTGTTGCCCAGCGCGAGGGTCACTTTCTGGCCCGCGACACCGCCCACCGAAAACACCGCATACGGCGAGGCTTCGTTCACCGTCGGGCTCGACACCGTCAGCGCCCGATCGTCATCGAGCGTCGGATACCCCGCGTCGGTCGTGAGGTTCGCCGTCGCGGTATTATTGGTGCCGAGGAACACGCTGCCCGTGCCATCATCGGTAATCGTGCCGGTGCCGGCGGTTCCC
>JACCEB011326384.1_pt1 | contig 28717 bp, 20 predicted proteins | sample 7454761 | NCBI WGS metagenome assembly JACCEB01 (sample SAMN15323454, study PRJNA562643) | freshwater metagenome | isolation source: river surface water | place: USA:Blue River Watershed | collected 2017-08-18
AGGCTTCCCAGGTCTCGTTGAAGGAATGACGGTAGGCGATGCCGAGGGAAGTCACGTTCGCGGCGACGGCGACGGCCGTGGCGCCGTCGAAGCCGGCTCCCTGCAGCTGGCCGTAGGAAGCGCCGATGATGATGTCACCGGAGCCGACGCCGAATCGAGCGCCGAGATTGAACGTGGAGGCTTCGCCATCGACATCGTCGAGGTTACGAGCGGTGAGGTCCTGGTAGGAACCGCCGATCAGCACGTGCTCGCCAAGGAGAGCGGTGCCGGAAAGGGCGATACCCTTGATCTCTTCGCCCTGGACATAGCCAGCGCGGATGAAATCGTAGGACATCTTGGGCGAACCGGCGCTCTGCGCGGAAACGGCAGCGGCGGCGGACAGGAGGGAGACGGTCAGTAGGGTATGCTTCATAGCGGCTGTCAACATGCCGCTGGGTGCTTCTCGGGCAAGCATAATCTTATACAGTAATAAAATATAATTTTTTCCTAAAAAAACTCGATAATAACGTTCTACCGAACGCAGCACAGTCAGTAACAAGCCCAGCGGCGAGAGGCCTCACCGCGCGACCACAAGAACCCAGGTCACGACGGGAACCTAATGAGAAGAATGCGTCCGTCGGTGTTCAATTGTAGCTGCATGTTGTTCACGACTTCAATCGATTCTCCCTTAGCGATAGGCTTCTTGGCGCCTCTTTCGATCATGGCATCAAAACCAATGTTCTCGAAAGCCCAGCCGGTCTGAGTCCTTATGAACCTTCCTTTGATCGGACGTTCCTGTTCCTTGGCGGACATGTTCTCATAGCCGATCTTGCTTTCATGCCATGAACCAAGCTTACGGTCATGCACGACAGTGATGCTCGCCCCGTCCGGCGAATAAGTCCTTGATTCTCCCATGCCCGAAGGGGAATAAAACGTCCCCTGGGGGTAGGAATACGAAGTCGTTCCGCAGAACGGGCATTGATACTTCCCGAAATATGCGAAGGTCTTCTGCTGGCACTGCTTGTTGTTGCAGGGAACCACCATCGAGAGTGTCTGCTCGATGCCCCTGATCCAATCCGTGGCCGAAGGTCTCTTGTTTGGGTCATGCAGGCCCTCCACGAATGCGCGGAGGAAAAGCTTCATGAGCGGCTCTCCGCAGACCGACATGGGAATCAGATCGGTGTCGCAATAAGGAAGGTATTCGGCGTTATCCGGGCTCTTGGCGTTGATGCGGTTACGCGTGTCGGTCGGATGTTCCACGAACAACGCATCAGCCCCCATGAGACGCACCTCATCGTTACCTGCGTCGCCGGGATTCAACGTTCCGGCAAGCCGGCCACGCAGCGGGTGACGATAGAGCAAGTACTGATAGATCAGCACGGCAAGCGCGTGAAGATCCGTCTTCTGGCTAGGCAGGACACGTCCGGGGCTGCCGAGCGGGATATGCTGGGTCTTGTAGATCTCCGGAGCGATGAAGTCCGGCGTCCCCACCACGTCAGCGGGGAACATTCCTTCGACAACCAGCATGTCGCAGTCGATGACGCACGCGGTACCCGTGGTCGGATCGATGAGCACGTTATTGTAAGAAAGATCGGAGTGAGCGACGCCCGCCTGATGCATCTTGGCGATGGCCCGGCACATCTGCAGGCAGCACAGGAGATGGTTCTCCCAAGTACCGATCTCATCAGGGTGCAGGAATTTCCTGCGGAGCTTCGCGGAAGCAAACCAACGCCCCTTCTTGTCCGAACCCTTGATCTTCGGGCCACCCTGCTTGGCGCCGACCTTGAAAAAGAATTCCTTCGGATATAGCGGGAGGATCACGAACTGGGTATCGACGCCGAGCCGAGGATGGCGGGCCTCACCGGTCGTGAAAGGCAAGCCGAAGACACTTCCGTAATAGGCTTCGTTCCCACGCAGGATGGATTCGCGATAGACCCCCGTGATCTTCTTGAGACGCACCAAATCACGGGAAGCGAGAGGCTTCTTGAAGAAAGCCGCGACATTGGCACGGTCTTCGCAGAACCAGACGTCTTTCATCCGGCCCGACTTCTCATCCTGGTCGGTATTGATAACATACTGGCGGCCATCGGCCGCCCTAAGGGTCATCTTGGGCATGTCAGGTAAGCTTATGGAATAGCACTGCTATGGTACGATCGTCGTGATGGCCCTTCTCATAGGAATCAAGCCAGCCACACAAGGCTCCGCGATGGGCATAAGTCTCCGTTCGCTCAGCCTCAAGATTGAGAGGTTCGTCAAGGACCAGGGGTTTGAGTTCCTGAGCCAGGCCATCCCAGATGGCTGGCTTGCTTTCCTCTCCTTGCGGGATGCGCGGATCGCTGACCCCATCGCTCATCAGAAGCAGGGCGAAGGATTCCGGAAGGACGGTATGCATCAACCGCTTTTCTGCATCATCCGCCCCTTTGTTCAGTACAAAAAGAGTCTGGCCGGCAGACTGACCGTGGTCCGGCACGCACCTGATACCAGCGGCGTCACCAGCCAGGCCGAGACCAATGGCCCCGTCACCCGCGGAATACGACAGCAGGACGTATCCTTCTGGAGTCGGCAGCACGAGAGCCGCGAGGAAGGTCGCATACATCTCCTTGGCCTGGAAATCCGGACGATGCTCCTTGATATTATCGGCTTCGAACTCGATCTGAGCCCGGATCGCCCGGACCGTCTCAGCGAAACCTTCGACCGCCGAAGGCGAGCGAGACCTGAGCAAAGCCGGATCAGCTAGAAGTTTCTGGCCAAGTTCGACCAGCGACTTAATTCCCACGGAGGTCACGATGCACGAACCTCGGCGGGAAAGAGGGGCCGAGCCAGCGCCGTCAGAAACGACGATGGCGACGGCGCTCCCCTCATGGAAGAACCTGGCCTCGACATCATCTTCGCGGAAACTGCCGGTACGCACATGGCTTCGACCACGGATGGAGGCGTAGGCTAGGTCGAAATGCCCCAGACGTTGCCTACGGGACACGCGATGAGGCTTGGCGAACAGGTCATCCGGCTTACGGACTTCGTAGGAATTCGCCGTCGAGCGCACCGCATCCGCCATCTTGACTAGCTTAAGCCTGTCATCTTCGCCCACGACGGCAGGCTTGTCGGAGTCGTCCTTCTCGATCTGACGCCAGCGCTGCTCAGCATCCATGTTGCAGGTCAGCAGGAGGTCCATCTCGTGGCGGATATCAAGGCAACCACGACAGGCAAAGACGACCCGGATCTTGACGTCGGTTCCCACGGTCGGCTCACCCTTCAGCCGGTGTGAATCGAAATCAGGACCGAGGGACCCATGGCCTTCAGCCTGGACCCATGCGGCCCAGTCCGGATCGGTGCCAAGCAGAGCCTTCAAGTCGAAGTCCACGGACTGTCCCTGCTTGGCGTTCTCCAGGCGGAAGATGGCGGGGGCTTTCACCTTCCAATCGAAGAACTTCTGCGCAGCCGCGGGATACTGGGCCCTCAGGATGACCTCGAAAGTCTCAGGCTTAAGCTGATCCTTCAGCTCCGGATCTTCGGTGGCAGACGAATCCGTCACCTCAAAGACAAAGCGGGCCTTGCCGTCCTTATAGAAGGCGTAAGGGTCGTTCACCTTTAAGGAACAGGTCGCAGCGTCCCAGGTAAGATAAGAGCGCAAGGACCCCTCCTTCAAAACCACCTTCAACGGGGAAGCCTTGAACTTCTCGGCGAAATCGACGCTTCCACCGGCGATGTTCAATTCATAGTTGCCGGGCATCGAATCACGGAAAGCCGTCGCCTTGGCCTTGAAGTCCTTCTTGGCTTTTTCGACCTTATCGCGCTTCTCCTGCTCGGCACGCGCACGTTCCTGCTCGGCCTTCTTCTTCTCAGCCTCGAGCCTCTTACGCTCCTGCTTTGGCGACGATGCTGAAGCGGATGCCGCCTGTCCGGCCTGAGAGGTGGCCTCCACTGCACCGCCGGACTCCGTGGTTCTTTTTCCGGATTCATCGCGCGTCACAGGCTTGGTCGCCTTGCTCGCATCTGATTGGTTATCCATGTGCTTCTTGATCACCAGGGCCAGCGCCGCGGTCGCGACGAGCGCGAAACAAATGGCGTATAAGGCGGTAAGCGCCCAGAAATTGAAGTGAGAAAGCAACCCCGACCAAAATGCCTCGGAGGGCAAATGGTTGAAACCAAGTTCATCCCAAGGGATAGTCTTAAGCTTCAAATCCAATGAGGTCTTCCATCCCACCAACACGGGGAGAGCCAACAAGGTGGACCATCCCAAGATGATCGCACAATAATGGAAGATCTGACCCAATTTGGCCAGATCCGCCCTGCTCCATTGATGCTCTCGACCGCCGATGGGCTCGGGCATTTAGGTAAGGATGGGAGGGGGCGGAGGCAGCGGAGGATTACCCGCGGAGGTCGGTCCCGGAGAAGGAGCACCCGGCGCAGGCGGCGGAGTTCCGCCAGCCATGTCATCCGGGTTAGCGCTACCAGAGACGGCGGCGATGGAAGCGGAAACCCACTTGAAGAAAGCCTGCATGCGCATCGGATCGGCGGTGCTGACATGGACCAGGTTGGTCGCCGACTCGTCGGGATAACCGGCCGGAGCGTCGGAAGCGTCAAGGAAACGGATGAGGTTGGATTCGTCGGCGCCGTTCACGGCACAAGCGACGCGGACGCCCCAGCGCAGCTTCTTGAACTCGCGGATACCGGCATCGAAGTCGTCCGTAGGAACGCCATCCGTCAAGAAAAAGACCATCGGTCGCCAGTCGCCGGCTGTGGAGCCGGTCTTCGGAACCAGATCCGCCTTACGCGTGCGGACGAGCAGTTCCAGAGCCTCGCCCATCGACGTGGAGCCAGCGGCATCAAGGACAGCCGGAACATTAAAGCTCTCCAGGGACGTCAGCGGGACCTCAACCTTGGCGCTCGCGCCGAAGGTGATGAGACACAGGTGGGCGGTCTCGAGCGCCTGAGGGTCGGCACGGAGTCCGTCGATGATGCTGCTCAGCTGAGACCGCACCTGATTGATCGGGTCACCGCTCATCGAACCAGAAGTATCGACGAGGAAGTAGATGGGCAGACGTCGGGCGGAACTCATATGGCTAGGGGTAGAGACGGGATAGCCTCGTAGCTGAGTGGCGTCAAGCGTATGGATTTCTTGTGCGGTTTTTAAAAACCGACACGGAAATGCCTGACATAGGGTCGGCAAGGGGGCGGTGCCCCCTCCCCTAGCCCCGCCCGGCGCAGGAGGCCTCGAAATCTTCGGACGCGAGACCGGCCCGGATATCAACGGCGCGGCGCAGTAAGATTGCCAGCGATGATGCGGACTTCGACGACGACGGTGCCCAAGGTAAGCTTATTTCCGTCCTTCAGGACATGCGTCGATTTGGACATGTGATTGGTCAGGATGGCCTTGCCGTCCTTAAGCTCGAAGCTTGCCACCGCGGCAGGATACCCGCTCTGCGAAGAAATCCTTACGGTAGCCTCACGGGAGGTTCCGACCATGATCGGTCTTGAGCCCAAGTTGACGGTGGTGGTCTCGTTCTTGGCCCAATGAACCACCAGATAGGCTTCTCGGGCGACGGCTTCGGCGATGGAAACGGCCAACGCGATGAAGCCGCCGAGAAACGCCGCACCGAGAAGCCGGGAAGCCATCTCCGATCCTAGGGAGGCGACCAGCAGGAATCCACCCACAGCGACCAGGCCACCCAGGGAACCGAACAGGACGGCTCGAAGAATGTTCAGGTTAGGTATCGCCAACGAGATGGAGAGCCCCAGCCCGGCGCCGACGAAGACCCATGAGACGATGCGCGGCAACGCGCCCAAGTCCCCGCCCTCACCCAGCGCATAGGCGTAAAGAGCTTGCGCGATGACACCCGCCGCAAAGCCAAGGGCGAGACTGATCGCCATTGCACGCAGCACAGGAAGGGGGCGTACGACTCCTCCCAGCAGGAGCTGCTGGATCGTTTCGATGGCAATCCCGATACCAAAGCACACCAAGGCAACCCATAGACCTGCCTGCATGGCGTCCGGCCAGAAATTCTTACGGATGAGGGCCACGTCGATCTTCGCGCCAGGAGCGCCCGTGCCACGCAGAACCGAGCTGTCAGCAACCGAGACAGCCACTTCCTTGAAAAGATTAGCAAGGCCTTCAGACTGACGGCCATACTGGTCCATGGTGAAGAACTTGCCGGACGCGGCTTTCTTCAGGAAGGCGTAATCATCGGTCAACGTGGACAGGGTCACGACATCGACCTCGTCTACCTTTGCCTTTCTCAATCCGGAGACCACCTCGTCGGTAGAGAAGATATCGCCGTCAGGCAGATCAAAGGTCTCATCGGTGATGAGGATGACGACCTTGCGGGCTTCCTCCTGGAACGGCAGGCCTGCCGCCACGGACAATCCTGCCAAAGAACTGTCTCCGGCCGGTCGGCCACCCGTCACGAAAAGCGGCTTCATCACCTCAACGATCGCCTTCACGTCCGTGGTGAGCGTGTGCCCGATCCTGGCTTCATCATCAAAGGTCACAAGGGCGAAGCGCCCCTTGATCTTGCGGGCCTCAAGCTGCCCGAGGAACTCAGTCAGGCTGTTACGGACGCCTTCCAACTCACCGGACATGCTGCCTGAAATGTCCAAGACGAACACGAGATCCACCGGGCGCTGATCCTCGGCTACGACTACGGTCTGCGCGCGCTGGCGTCCGACCCATCGCTCAGCGAACAAGGCGAGCAACAAGCCGCCGAGCAATCCGGCGAATCCGAGGACTAGCCATTTAGGCAGACGATTGAGTAGGGAACGCATGGATGGGGTTTTTGAAAAATTAGCATACGATCCTAACCTCGATGACGATCGTGCCCAAGGTAAGCTTGTTGCCGTCCTTCAGGGCGTGGGTGGTCTTGGACATGTGGTTATAAAGGCTGGCGTGCCCGTCAACCAACTTGAAACTCGCCACGGTCGAGGGATAGCCGCTTTGGGCTGACAAACGTACGGTGGCTTCGCTGGTCGTCCCCACCATCACCGGGGATCGTCCGAGATTAACCGTGGATTGCTCGTTTCTACCCCAATTTACGATGAGATATGCGTCTCGCGCGATGGTCTCGGCCGTGGCCACCGAGATGCCGACCGAGCCCCCCATGATGAGCGCGCCGATCAGACGCGCACCGAAGTCTGAAAAATCCATGACTGACACCAGGAGGATGAAGGCGATGGCGCCGACAAAACCTCCGCCGACGGCGCAAAGCACGGCCTTTATGCGCGGGACATTGGGGATGACGAATGTCATGGTAAGGCCTAGGCCTGCTCCAACGATCATCCATGAAAAGGTCCGTCCCAGCTCATCGGTAAGACCGGCCGAAGAAAGGACGAAGAAAACCGTCTGGCCGCAGACACCGGAGAGCGCCCCCAGCAGGAGACCCATGATCAGCAGCCAGGCCAGGCCTACCATGCTCAAAGCCCCTGTCAGCATGTAACGCTGGGCGGCGATGAGCGAGAAGCCGATTCCCACGGACACGGCCGAGAGCCAGCCGCCGACCGAAAGTACCTGCATAAGATAGGATTCGAATGAATAATCCGTCCTCACGCCGACATTCGCCCTGCTCAACATGGAAGGGCCGACCACCGCCTGCGCAACGCCTTGGAACAAGCGCGTGAGATTGCCTTCGGTCCTCCCGGAGGCGTCGAGGACGAAGCGCCCGCCCGGGGCGGCCTCCTTAAGGAAGTCAAATTGGCCGATGACCGAGGAAGAAGCGACGACATGGATGGCCTCCAACCCTGTCGTGCGAAGTTCCGCGACAAGGTCGTCGGTCGTTCGAATCTGTCCGTCCGGCTGATGCCAGGTTTCGTCCGTGATAAGCACGAACACGCGCCGGGCGATAGGATTGAAAGGCAGGGCCGACGCAGCCCGCAAGCCATCCAAGGAACTCTCCCCGAGATTATCGCCTCCGCCTCCGGCCTTGAGCCCTTCCATGCCGACCGCGAATCGATCCGGATCCGAAGTGAATTCCTGCGCCAGTTTGGTCTGCTGACCACAGGAAAGGTCACGGAAGGTGATTAAAGCGAAGCGCATCCGCACCGCCGTAACCTCGGCCTGTCGGGTGAATTCATTGATGCTTGAGCGGACACCATTGATCTCCTTCTGCATGCTGCCGGTGACATCCAACACGAAGACCAGGTCTATCGGCGCCTTGTCCTCAGAAGATGGCCTAGCGGGACGGGCTAGCCGAACCGATGGCTCGGCGAAGATCGCCAGCATAAGGCCGCCGATCATGCCGACCACTCCGAAGACCACCCATTTAGGCGAGCGATTCAGGAGCGGGCGGAGCATGGCTCAGGAAAACAGGTGCACCTCGATGACCACCTTGCCGAGGGTGAGCTTATTGCCGTTCTTCAAGGCATGCGTGGTCTTCGACATGTGATTGACCATCGTAGCCTGCCCGCTCTGAAGGCCGAAAGTCGCCACGACCGGAGGATAGCCAGCGGTCGCCGACATCCGGATGGTCGACTCCCGTGAACTTCCGACGGTGACCGGTCTGGCACCCAGATTGACGCGCGTGAACTCCCCTGGACCCCAGACGACACGAAGATGGCCCTCCTTTGCCGTAGCCTCAGCAACCGCGACGGACAATCCGACGAAAAGACCGATTATGCCGGTCCCAACGAGTCGCGCGCAAGTGTTCGCTACCTCCTGGATGGCGTCTGCTTCAACGGTACTGAAAATCGCACGGATGACCGCATTGACCATGATAAAACCGATTCCTCCGGCGACTCCTCCCAGCAATCCAAAAAAGAACGCGCGGCTTTTCTTCAGATTCGGTATCGCAAGTGAAAGAGAGACACCGAGTCCGCCTCCCGCCAGCCCCCAGACGAACGCTCTAACGATTTCGACCGTCAGCTGGGAAGAAACAGATCCCAAGACCACCTGAAAGACGAATTCGGCCACCGAACCCGACAAGAACCCGAGGGCTAATCCTACGGCCAGCGGCTTGAACAAAGATTCGAACAATTCCTCCGCACCTAGCAGAGCACGTTGGCAAAGATAGACAACGATCACCACTCCGACGGAGGGACAGCAGAACCAAACTCCCGTCCGGAACATCCTCACCACCAGGGGGACGTTCCTCCTCATGTCATCGTCTGAAGAAAAAACGAAGTTCAGGAATTCGTAACAGGCATTGAAAAAACCCGCCCCCAGCAATCCAGCCAAGGCGAACACCAACCACTTCGGAAAACTCGAGAGCAGCTTACGCATGACCTCAGGAGAACAACTTCACCTCGATGGTGACGGTCCCTAGCGGCAATTTATTGCCATCACGAAGCGGATGAGTCGCCCCCGTCATATTGTGGAACATGACGGCCTTGCCACCCTTCATCGTAAAAGTGGCGATGGTGGAGGGGAAGCCGCTGGATTTCGGGATCCTGACCGTGGACTCGACGCCGGTCCCGACGGTCACAGGGGTCGAGCCTAGGTTGACGGTCGTGAACTCTCCAGGGCCCCAGATGACCCTCAGGTAGCCCTCGCGGGCCAACGCTTCGACGACAGCAACCGACAGGCCCACCGCGCCACCGAGGATCAGGCAAGCCAGCAGACGCCCGTAAGTTCCAGGCAGCAGCGTAAGCACGACACCGGCAAGCACGCCGCCGATCAGGCCGCCTAGCACCGCTTTGCCGCGGTCAAGGTTAGGAATGATGAAGGAAAAGGCAAAACCGAGCAATCCCCCGACGATTACCCATGCAACGAGCATGAGTATTTTGGCACCGTTCTCCCCTGCCCTTGAAGAAAATACCTCCAGAAGGGCCTGCCCCACGAAACTGGCGACCACCCCTGAACATAGGCTCAGCAGGACGAGCTTTCCGAATTGAGAAGGGAACCAGGCATCCGATCCAAGCATCCGGGCCTGGATCACAGAAATCGCAAACGAGGTCCCCAAAGCGAGGAATCCCAGGGTGAGGCCGACAGTAGCGACGCCGAGAAGGAAGGCGAAAGGACTGGTCTTACGAGCGGAAGCAGGAACTTTCTGATAATCAAACTCGAAGACGACCTTGCCATTATCTTCCGTGGAGCCGGCGGATGAAAGGGACGCCGTCTTGGTGATAAGTTTGTCGCCGATCTGCACCTCAAGCTTGAGAGGAACCTCGGCCAGCTTCGAACGACGGGTGTAGAAGTAGACTTTGAACACGTATTTTCCGTCGGGCGCCTTGTCCGTAGGCCAATAGATGTGCTCCACCGGATCATCGCGCAGCGGCGGGCCGACGTTCTGATCGACGTCGAGCTCACCACCGGTGGTGGATCGACGACGCTGGAAATAGATCCGGGTCCCGGAAGGATCGAAGCAATGCAGATCTAGGTCATCCTGGGTCTCCCAGCTCAGGGCGGCCATGATGTCACCCGACATGGCGGCACCGGCGGCGACGAGCCGTCCGCGGACGGACGAATCAAAAAGCAACGAAGGGGAAACCGCAGCTGACGTCGCGTTACGGCGAAAGACTCCCGGCGAGACCTCCTCGACGAGGGGAGCGGCCGCCTTGCGTGCCGTCCTGGAGTCGATGAGTTCACCGACCCCCCAGCCCAGCAGGGCGCCGAAGGATCCGATCATGAGAAACAAGAGCGGCTTGGGGAGCGAAAGCAGTTTCACAAGAACAGCGAAATAGAGCCTGTCCGGGGTGGCAAGCCACAACCGGAGATAGAAGAGATGAACTATAAAACAAGTTCAGGCCTGCGCGCCCAACCATCCGAGGAGCCGCTCGTGCTCCTCCATGTGCCGACGACAGTCAGCCATGCGTTCGGTCCGGCGCTCGGCGGAGACATCATCACGAAGCGAGAGGAGCCTTTCGCGGAAGAAGGCGTGCATGCGTCGGAGATGCGCGACCTTGTCCTTGGATTCCCCTATGAAATCGACCTCAAGCTTACGCTCAAGCTGCCTGCGATCCTCCTCGTCGATCAATGATTCGCCCCCTGTCCCGACGACGACGGCAAGACGGTCGGCAAGGTCAAGGATCGCGGCATGGACCGGCGATCCAGACCTTGCCGCGGCGAAAGCTTCTCCGCAGAAGTGCACCAAGTCCGCCATCTCGGCATAAGATGCGGTCTTGGCGATTTCGCCCAGGACGTCCCGGTATGATGCATCATCCGGCGGAACATCTCGCAGGGCTTCGGCGAAGCCGGGACCCGAGTCCGGAGATTCGCCCAGATTCGCCATGTCACGACGGGCCTGATACCATTCCCGAAAAAGCCCGACGGGGAAGCCGGTTGGATTAGATGAGGCGATGAAACCTACGACGCGGGCGCAAAGATCAAGACGGCGGGCGTAAGCGACGGCATCCGTGGGATCGATTACGGGCGGCGGACGAAGCCGGGGCGGCCGCGGAGCGGCAGGACGGGCGGAAAATGCTGAAGGAATGCCTCCGCTCGCCGACAGGGCATCGCCCGGAATTGGAGGAGGCCCGGAAGTCGAAGAAGATGCGCCAGACGCCCCCGACTTCAATACGGACCAATAACGCATGAGCAGATACAACACCCCCATGACTACGAAGTAGATCAGGATGAAGACAAGCAGTGCGTCGGAGATATCCATCAAAAGACAGCTAGATGATGCCAGCGTAAGTCGATTTACAAGCCAGCATGCCAGTCGGCAAGGCTACTTGGAGTAAGGCAACGGCCCCGCCTTCAACAAGTCGTTGGAAGCCTCGACGGTGAAATCGTCGTACAAAGCAGGTATCTTGTAGAAATTACGGGAGCCATACCGGATCGTCATGCCATACTGCTTCATGGTCACCCATGCTAGCTTCTGGATAGCGCCTCCCGCAATCAGGCCATACTGCTTGACGGTGATCTGGACGCTTCCGGAGACCTCGTCCATGTCCTTGTCGTCCGCGCAGTTAAGCGTGGCCACGATGATCGTGCTCGCGAAGTCATCCTTATTGTCTTCCGAAACCACCACAAAACCGTTCCTCCTCAGGACAGTCTCCACCCGTGCGCGGATGGTGGTAGGACTTACGACGGCGCTGCTCACCTGCGAGTCCACGACGACCTTAACCTTCTTATCGAAGACCGGCACCATCGCGGTCTCACCCCAACCAGCATCACGCTTGAAGGCATCGTCTCTTTTTTGAGCAAAATCAATGGCTTCTAGCTGAGCCGGGGTGAGCTGCGCGGGGACGTCCACGCGTTTCTCGACGACACGGACGACCTCGACCGGCTTTTCGACGACCTTCTCGACGATGCGATCGACCTGGACGATGGTCGGAAAGAAATGCGTGGTGAGCAAACCGATCAGCGCCCCCAAGGAAACACCCGACACGACCCACCACCATCCGGCGAAACCGGAAGAGCTTTTCTGGACCGCTAACGGAGCCGCCGGAGGAGGCGAGGAACGACGACGTCCGGAAGCCACGGGAGCGGGAGTCGCCGCGAGCGGCGGAAAGGCCTTCGCGGCGGCCACCTCGGAACGAAGGCTGGCCAAAGGGGCCCAGCCCGACATCCGCTGATGCCAGCAAAGGTCCGTCCACATGAACTCCCCGGAATCAAGAAGCTCGACGATCCTATCGATGTCGAACTCACCCATGACGTGCCCGCCGCGGGAGACACGGTAGATCAAAGTGCGGTCGGGAGGATTCATGAAGATCAGTTGCTATGCGCCTTGCGGAGTTCTTTAGCACAGTCCTCGGCGGCCCGAGCAAATACTTCAGGCACCCTGTAGAAGTTGTTAGCTCCGTAATTAATCGACCCGCCAGCCGAATAGAGATCCGCCAACCCGATTTTGATCTCTCGAGAAGCAGAGCCAGCTTGATCGTAAGGATTCATGACTATGGCAGGCTGAGCGACCGTGATCCGGTAATTCCCGGAAACACTGAGCGTGACACCGTTGCCGTTCGTGTCCTCAAGGAATAGCCCGCCGATCTTCACGACGCTGTAAGGCGTCTCCTTCGAATCCTTAGGGATGACGGTGAAACCATGCCCACGGAAGGCGGACTCAACTCGTGAAACAATGGCGCCAGAATTAAGGTTTCCACTGCCCTTTCCTTCAACAAGATAGAAAATCTTCACTCTCTCCGAGAGACCGAATAACCCCACGCCTACGGTACGCTTCTTCGGATCATGAAGACGATCCATAAGAGTGATTGCCTCTCTCTGCTCGGTCGTCAGCGCGGCAGGGACTTCGACGATCTTGTCGACCATCTTGATCACTTCGACAGGCTTTTCGACGGTACGGATGACTTCGACCGGCTTCTCGACGGTTTTCTCGACGATCTTCTCCACCGGACGGTCCACATGGACGATTGTGGGGAAAAAATGCGTGGTGATCATTCCCGAAAGTATCCCCAGCAAGACGGCCCCCGCGAGCCACCACCAACCCGAGACCCTGGATGCGGGAACAGAAGTCAGCGCCGTGGCGCCTACAGGAGAGATCCCGCGTCGGCCCGAAGAGACCGGGCGGGGCGTGGCTGCGACCGGAGGAAAGGTTTTAGCCGCAAGGACTTCTGCGCGGAGATTCGTCAACGGAGCCCAACCGGACATGCCCTGCCCCCAATAGAGGTCAGACCAGAGGAATTCGCCGGCATCAATGAGTTCTACCACCCGATCGATGTCATACTCACCCATGACATGACCGTTGCGTGAGACACGATAGATGACCGTACGGTCGGGAGGGTTCATAAATCTTATAGACAGACAGACATTGGCTAATTCACGGCATGTCAAGGCTCGGAGGAACCACCTGTGCGCTCAACTTTACGGCCGAAGATGCGTCCAAGACGACTTCGGCCCGTAAATCGAGTCCCATGCCCTCGGCCTCCAGCAGCAGTGTCGCCGGGGTGACCCCCCAGATTGCCGCAAGTTCCCTAAGGACATGATGTGACGGCGCCGGAAGCGGACGGGCCGGAGGCTCCGAAACCACCACCGGCACGACACCCCACCCCCCATCCGAGGCTTCGACGCAGGCCGCATAGAACAGATCCTTATGTTCCAATGGGAATTCACCTTCGGCGGAGTCATCAGTAGGCTGAGCAAGAATCGCCCTGGCCATCTTCACCAATTTCACCTGAGAAGCGCCTTCGAAGTAATGAGCGGCGGCTTCAATGTCCGCCGCCTTCCAGAGATCGCCCAGCTGCTGGGCCATCTTGGTTCGGGTGAAAGGCTCTGGCGTAGGCGGAAGACTGTTCCGCCTGATGCGCTCCTGCTCAAGCACGCGCACAATAAGGAGGTAGATTTCGACCTCCCTGCCGGCAGGAATCGTCATATCGCAACCGATCGTCTGATGGTCTTCCACGAGCAGCTTGCAATAATCTCCGAGCAACCCCTTAAGGGTGCGGAAACTGCACGGAATCAATTCCGCCAGCCTACCCCACGTGACCGAACCGAGGGACGCGGCCAAAGCCTGCACCGCATCGGCGTTCTCACAGGGAGGCGTGAGGATGAATTCGACCCTCCTCATCTCAGGCTCCACCTGCTTGACATATGCGTCGATCGTCGATCCTACGGCGTGCTCGAACTTCCCTCCGAGATAATTGACTCCATAGACCACGCCGAGTGCCTGAGTCGCCTTGGATCTAAGCTTGATCCCCCTAGCTTTCCCATTGGAGAAAGGCGACTCGACGATGACTTCGACCTTCTGTCCGACACGCAGAGCCTCATACGCCTCCGCCGGGATGGCAGCGCGGTCGGGAGGAATACGCAACGAAGGCAAGATGGTGGCAGACCCGTGAACGGCGGTTTTCGCCGCTTTCGAGGCCGTGCTGGCCATGGCAGGCCTGGCCGGCTGTCTTGTCTCCCTGATCTGCGCGTCGTGAGCAACCTGTTCGAGCAGGCCACGCAGACACTCCCAACCAAAAGGCTTAGCGATAGGCACCATGGGATCGGAGAGCTTCAAAGGTACGTAAAACGCCGAGCCCTTGGAAAGCTTGGGCTTGTCCGGATCCGCAAACAAAGCTGCGTTGACGCGTGCAAGATATTTGCTGTCTAGGACGAAGAAAGGCACATGCGGAGTCAGCAGGGATTCCAACGCTGATATTTCCTCGGGCGTGAAGGCGGACTTACCGGCGACAACGAAGCCGTGCAGTCGCTGCTTACCTCCGTGCACCAGGTTGCGTCGCATCTGTTCGAATTCCTTGAACTCTTGTTCGTTGGCACAGAGCTTGTGGCCGGCGAAATACTCGCCCTTCTGTAGCTGGAGTGCGTTAAGCACCTCACGCCAACGGAAGGCGACGCGACCGGCGTCATGAAGGTCGCCAACCCTGGCGAAGGTCGTCTCGGCGATGAGTTTGTGGTGCGTCTCGTTGAACGCCTTGACGCGCAAGCTGGTATCGGAATTCGCAGCACCCGACTGCAAACTTAGGAAGCTGCGTCCCTGTTCAGTCCGGACCATGCCAGGAGGGAACACGGAAAGCGCCACCCCGAGGATATCGTCGCCGATAGGAACCAGCACGGAAAGACTTATCGTGACCGGCCTGTCCTCGATCCAGCGATCTCCGCCGCAATCGAACCAAGGGGAATACCGATAGGGACACTCTATCGCCGGAAGCGGTCCGCCATCCGAGTGCAGGCCGGCAAGACGCTCATGCAGCAGGCGCATCAGTCCGTCTCGGCTTGAGTCCTCCCCGTGCATCAGGAAGACTCGTTTCAAAGTCCTAAGCTCCTCGCTGCTTTCGCCGACGGCGTAACGGCAGACAGACGGACCATCAGCATGTCCGGAATAGAAATCCGAGACGGACGCGCAATCCGCCCTGATGTCGCTGCCAAACAGGTTCTTGGCAGGAAGGCTGCGCTTCGTGTCTTCTTTCAGGGTGAAGGTCAACGTAGCGCGTTGCTCGGCGGACGACTTGCAGATGTTGAGCAGCTTGGCGCCAGGAGAAACCGGAGGGACGTACCCTGAGATGACGAAGGTCGTACGCTCGTCCTCTACGTGATCATAAAGATAGCGCTCGATCGCCCCTTTCACGGTCATGCCGCTGCCGCAGAGAATGACAGCAGGCCCCTGCGCATTATGACGCGGAGCACCGCAGAAGACTTCGATGACTTCGCCTTGATGATAAAGACGGACGCAAGCTCCTTTGCCCTCGAACTTCAGAAGCTTGTCGAGGGCATCGTCGATCTGAACCACGTCGCCGGCGAATTCCGAGAAGAAAGACGAGGAGGGATTAACCCATGGACTCGAACCGTCCGCGCCTTGGCGATAGACATCCCTGAAGACAGACATGAAGGAGGTGGCCAAGGTCGAGTCCAGATAGACCTTAGGCACGACGCCCGCCGAAAGCCCGGTGGCTGCACGGTTAAAAGCAAGCACCTGATAGACATCCAACAGCAGATCCTGGCTTCGCTGGAGGGAGAAAGCCGGGAAGACGACCCTCGAAGCCGCACCATGTCGGAAACCACGCTCAAGAACCTCGGACATCCGCCGCAGCCTAGCCTTGGCGGAACGATCGCCCGGAGCGCGAGTCCGATCCCCATAAGTGGATTCCGTGATGACGTAATCGGATGGCCTGTCCGGGCGCATACGCGTCCGCATCATGCTGCGGGTTTCCTGCTCATCCTCGACAGTGCCCACGTCACCGGTGAAGAAAACCCGCCTGACATCGCCGGCCGCATCCATGGCCTTGAACTGAAACCCAAGGCAACCCATGATATGCGACGTCGGAAAACCGATCACGGAGAGACCAGGTTCGACAACCAATTCCTGACCCGGTAAGCAAGGGACATGATTCAAGAGCATCTCCTGGGCAAGATGCTTGTCCGACTCGCCAACCTCTGCGACCTGTCCAAGCTTGTTGCATTCGTCCAAGAAGATGCGTAGCGAGTCCTCGCATGCGAAGTGTGCGCATCGCGCGGTTTCGGTCGTGCAATAGATCGGGCCGCCGAAGCCCGCCTTGACCCAATGAAGCAGCATGCCGATGTGATCCGCATGCGCATGCGTCAGGAAAAGCCCCTTGAGCTGGTCCGGCCTGCAGCCTTCGGGAAGATTGCCAGGATGCGCCGGCTCCTTGAGCACGTCACGCTTATGCGCCGATCCGCAATCCACTGCGAACACGTGGCCGGTGCTGGCATGACGGAGGAAGGAGACGGAGCCGGTTACTTCACCGAGAGCGCCATGGAACTTCAGGTGTATGGGCATGGGGATGCGCGATAAGCCAGGGGTAAGGTCTCAGATATCCGCCGAATCAAGTCCGGTGGCAAGGCCGTCCTTGTGGTCCTCTTTAAGATTGCCTGCGCGGGATGGCCGCTGGCATCTTCGGTCCAGATGACGACGCCGGTCGCAGATGAGAGGTATGAGGTCGCCCGCCAAGGCCTGGCCTTGGGCACCTACCCTCTCCCGGAAATCGCAGGACTCATCGATGCCGGCAAACTTCGCTGGAGCGACGATTGCTGGACCGAAGGCATGGAATGCTGGCGCAAGCTCGACGAGATACGGGATCAGATCACTGATGCGGCGCCGGCACCTGCCACCGCCGACGTCGAAACCTATCTGATGCCGGTCGGCGTCGCATTGGGCCTGACCATCGCCGTCGGAGTGGGCTACGCCCTCCTCCGCGGAGGCGACCTTGGCCGTGAAGCGGACCGCGATGTTCCCGCCGTGGCCGCGCCACGCGCGCTGAGCGTCCGCGAAAAGTCGCTCCATCTCACCCTCAGCGAACTTCAGGACCGTATCACCGCTTTGGCGGCCTCCCGCTTCCTGACCAGGAAAGACCCTGCCACCGGGAACATCACCTACCTTCACCGCTTCTACGACAACGTCGGAAATCGCATCGTCCTCCGCGTGCTCATTTCTGCGGATGGGCAATCCCATCTCTACACCTACCATCGGGGGGCAAACTGGCTGCTGCATCGTCAGCTGCGCTTCATCATCGACCGACAGGTCATCGAGACGGAACGCCTGCCGGCGCATCGCTGCATCCGTGAGATCACGGAGGACAACATCGTGACGGAGTCGTGCCATTTCACCGGCGAAGACGACCGGAAGATCATCACCCGGCTTGCCGCGAGTCACTCGTCGGCCGTCCGGCTCCAGCTGATAGGGCCCAACGTTTCCGAGATCCCCCTGTCCTTTGAGACCAAACAGGCCATCAAGGACGCCCAGGAACTGTCGGAGCTCCTTGCCAGCCGCCATAGGCTCGTAGGCACGCTGAGTCCGGCGCCTTGATCGTCAGGGGCGACGTGAGCATTCAACCGGATACTCACCGTACACGAAACTTCCGGCAGAGCAGTAAAGCAGCGTCGGAGGGGACGCCGGGTCGGTCACCTTGAAGCAAACGGTATAGGGAGCGGTCTCCCTCCGGGCTCCGGCATCCGTGAAGGTGACGATCCCGGAGACGGCATAAAAACGCGCCTGTCCGTCATCCCAGCACTTCCTGAAATACGAGACGTCGTCAGGCGCGACCGAGACGACGCTGAGCTTGAGGTCGAGCATCGAACGCGCACGCGCAAAGACCTGCGCACGCGACAAAGGCGTCTCCTGCGTCGTCGCCACGGCGTAAGGTCCGGCCGCCACCGCAGGACCAGCCGCTGACAGGAAAGCGCGATATCGCGAAAGGTCGGAAAGCTCCCGCAGGGAGGCCGGCGCGAGCTTCCCCATGATCAGATGCTCGCGGAGGATGTCAGGCACCTCGGCCCAATCGGCGGCCACGCCGACCTCGGCCAGCTGCGTCGTACGTCGTGCCACGAATGGGTCCTTGGCTCCAAGCGCGGATGCGACGGAGTAAAAAGCCCAGGCAGCGGGGGCCGAAGCGGGATAAGATTTCCCCGAGTCGAAATGGAAGGCCACGAAAAGCAATGCCCTGGGATCGGCCTGGCAGGCAGAAGCGTCGATCAATCGCAAACCCTCAGCCGGATCGGGCGAGGCATAGCCGAAGCCGAAATAGCGGGCCAGCCCTTGGACGAACAACACCCTGGCGGGCACCGTGTCGGGGGCAGGCAAGACGCCTACGGACGGGAATGATCTGCGAACCTGATCAGGGGAAAGGACTTTCTCAGCCGTAGCCTTGTCCTGCAATCCACGGGCGATATGCGGCGCCAGCAACCCCGCCTCCAGTCCTTGAAGGTGTCGGGCAATGCCTGTCGCGAGATCCAGTCCGTCGTTAACCAGGAAGCCTAGGTCGAGAAAACCGGGGGTTTCGGCCTTCACATCGGTAGAATCAGCGACAGCCCTGAGGGCGAAGCCGAAGGCATGGTCGCGGAACGGAGCATCCGGATTGACGTAGAGTCCGGCCAAAGGAGCAATCGCCTCCCGCTCCCCTTGTGCCGCAGCCTTGGTATACCAATCGCGGGCGGCGACCAGATCTCGCGGGACCAATTGGCCCTCCAGATAAACCTTGGCCACGGCGAGCTGTGCCAGGGCGCTGCCGTCCTTCGCCTCGGCCAGATTATCCCGGAATCGGCGGAGCTTCGGTGAAGCCGGCAAAGGAGGCAGAGGGCCGCTATACGTCACCGTCAGATAAGTATTCTGCTTGGAACCGCCGACGCCGTTGCACTTGCCGCAACGCACATCGACCAGCTGTCCGAGATCGAGGGGGCTGTTGGGATCCCGGAACAACCCACGCTGACCGCCCTTCCCCTCGCAGGCGTCGCAACGCACGTACAAGGGTACGGAAACCGTCGGTCGGACCCGCGCGACGTAATGGAAAAAAGCGATTCGGGTGCTGTCATTGAGCGGCAGGTTCTTTCCGGACGCGCGGATGATTTCTCCGTCATCAGTGTAATCCAGACCTTCGGCCACCTGACGAAAAACCTCGAAGAAGGATACGCCGCTCATCCCGGTCCGACAATCATAGTCCTGCGCAGCCAGCGAGGTCAGCGAAAGGCAGGCAATGACCAGCGATCGTCCGAGTCGGGGGATCATGTGGAAAGAAGATGAGGCGCGTTGCGGCGTCCGGGCAAGGTTAAGCGCCCTGCCTCTGACTGGCTTCCATGGCGCGAACGGCAAATCATCGGTATTCGAGAGGCTTGGCCTCGCTGCGCGCCGTGACCTCTGCGTGAAGGTCCTTTGAACGCAGCTGACCAGCCGTCTTTTGCTCGGAGGTCATGCTCCGCTCAAGTACGGCGAGGCTGGCCCTGGCGGTCTCTGATTTCGAGGCCGCAAGATTAAGGAAGGCGAAAGCTTCGGCCAGATCCTTGGGCACGCCTAGTCCATGCCGAAGGCAGTTTGCCAGACGCTCCTGGGCGCTCGCCTCACCCCTCATGGCCGCCGCGCGGAAACATGCGACCGCAGCCTTGGCGTCTTTCGTCGTCCCCGTGCCGTCAAGATGGCAGCGTCCGAGGTCGACTAGGCCGGGCAGGAATCCTCTCTCCGCCGAAGTCTTATAAAAAGCGAAAGCCTTGGGCAGGTCTACCGGACCCCCGACGCCGAACTCATGAGCCCCGCCCAGGGAATGCGGAGCAGCCATGTTCCCCTGTTCGTCGGATTTGCGCAACCAAGCAAGGCCTTGAGGAATATCCGCCACGACGCCATGGCCGTTGAGGTATGCGAGTCCGAGGTTATTCTGAGCGAAAGGCTCGCCGGCCTCCGCCGACTTTCTCAACCACTCAGCGTCCTTAACCAGATCTTGAGGGCAACCGTTGGCTTCCGCGTAACAAGCAGCAAGGCATGTCATCGCATGCGGATCGCCCTGATCGGCGGCCTTTTGATACCAAAAAAAGGCCTTGGCGGGATCTTTATGAACGCCTTCGCCTTCTTCGAAGCAATATCCGAGCGTCGTTTGCGCCTCGGCATCCCCTTGGTCGGCTGATTTCTGAAACCAACTCACCGCCTCGAGCAGGTCCTTGGCCGCGCCGTCGCCAAACCGCAGACAGCTGCCTAAATAAAACTGCGCCCGTGCGTTCCCGCTGACCGCCGCCTTACGCAACCAGGCGACCGCCGCGGGCATGTCCTTGGCTATGCCCTGCCCGCTGAGATAACACCAGCCGATCCAAGTCTGCGCCTCGACGTGCCCGAGATCCGCGGCCTTTCGGAAACAATCCGCGGCTTTGACCAGGTCCTTGGCAACCCCCTTGCCTTCATGGTGATTCAAGCCTTGCTGAAACAACGACTCGGCTTCGGCGGTGAGCTCGGCGGGCGTACGAGGCGTAGGCGCGCTGACGACGGAATTTGCTCCGGAAGGCTCTTCCGACAAGGCGCCGAGGAGGTAGATCGTAAGGGCAAGGAAAGCGGCGACGGCTAGGCTGATTCCAAGGTTTCGGGCGTTGGTCTGCATGGCGAGGAGCTGGTCGATCTTCGACGTAAGCCATACAATAAACCTACAATGATGGGCAAGCCCGCAAAGCTCAACGAAGCCACTCTTCGATGAACTCCGAGAAGTTCTTCATCTGCTCCGCCATCACGCCGAGCGCGCCCCCCTCCCAGGAAGGAAAGGCCCGGCGGCCGTCCATGCGGTAGAGGTTCTCAGGCAGCGTACGCATGGTATACATGGGATTCTGGACGCCGTATTCCCGCCCAAGCTTTCGGAAGTGCTCACCTGTCATCATGAAGCGCTCTTCACCCCTGAAGGCCAGGATCACCCGGTCATGGGTCTCGTGCTGCTGGGTGGCCGCGAATTGGAGGATCACCCGCATCAGATCCACGTTCTTGGTCTCTCGGCCCACGCCATCTATATTGAGCACTACCTCTCCGCCCGGGAGGAAGTTGCGGTAATAAGCAGATGCCACGATGCCCTGGTTGCGTTCATCGGAGCGCATGGCCCGAGCCAAAGGCTGCTTGAGCGTGAAGTATGCGGTCACCTGAAAGAGCGCCATCAAGGCCAAGACTAGGGCGACGCAGACGACGGGGATTATAACGCAGGCCTTGGAGATACCCTTTGGATTGTTGCCGGCTGGCAAGACCGGCGGCAAAGCCGGTGGCAAGGCCGGAGGAGAGGCCGGCAACGCAGGCGGAATCTTTCCAGCCGGCCCATCAAACACATCCGAAACCAGCTCCCATCCTGCCATCCCTTTGATCCAATAATGGTCGGAGCGCAGGAAATGCCCGGAAGCCAGACGAGCACGGACCTCAGCCGGCGGAAATCTGCCCATGACGACTCCGTTGCGTGCGATATGAACGGTGGGATTGGTCATCAGGAATGAATCCGGTTCATGATGTCAGGGCCGCAGGTCGGCCTGGATTTGGTCGAAGCCGAAAAGTCCAGGGCAGGCGTTAGACTTTGAGCGACCCCGAAGACACGGAATGCCGTGCCCTCAGCGCCCGAGGCGATTACGCATCGTGTTGATCATATCCCCGGTCCAACCGCCGCTGGTGACATCACCGGAGAAACCGATGTCCTTGGACCCCTCGGCCTGGACGCGGACACGGACTCCGCCGTCCTCGGCGCGGAAATAAATCGCCGCCATGATGTTCCAGTCATGCGCCGTCATCCCATGCTCGCCCATCACGACGCCAGAAGCATAATCAGCGCGACGGAGCGCGAAACCTGACGCACCGAGGGCGTCCTTCGCAGCATCGAAGACTTCCCGCGGGGTGACGTTGCGGAAATAGGCGTTCTGTTCGTATTTGGACCAACCCGTCTTGCCTTCAGGGCCGTTGAAATCGACCTCATAGGCCGAATCGGCAAAAGCCCAGGACCCCACGCAACCCGTGAGCATGGTGGAACAGAAAAGGAGGATGGCGGGGATTCTCATGTAAGTATTCGATAAATATCCGCGAGGGAGGCAAACGAGAAAACATGGCCTTGGCGCCTGGGCTCAAGGACGATCCTTCAACCCCAGGGCTTCGGTCAGCCGGGCCGCAGGGAATGCTTTGCACCAGAAGCCTGACGCCGCATAGTTCTTCTTGATGCTGGCTGAGATCACCTGGGAGACGACGCCGACGATTTCTCCGGTACTTGCAGAGATCACAGGTCCGCCGCTGTTACCGCTCGCCACCGTGAGGTCCGCCACCAGCCAGCCCTTGCTGGAATTGGAGGCCGAGATGATGCCTTTGGTCACAAAATCCTGGGTCGCGTCGCCTCCGCTGGGCCGGCCGGGATAGCCGATCGCCATGATCGGGTCGCCGGGAGAAGGAAATCCGGCGAGACGGACGTTGAACCATCGCTCCGAACGGAGGGACTTGGCCCTGAGCACGGCGACGTCGCTACGGTCATCGACGAACACGATCTCGGTCTCGAACTCGCCTTTGTTCGGTCCCGAATTGAAGACCACCTTGTTGGCCGAACCACGGATCACGTGGGCGGCGGTGAGGATCAGGCCGTCGGCGGAGATGACGGCTCCGGATCCCCGGGAGTCGCCGAACGGCGACTGACAATCGATACGGCAGACCATGCCCCGCATGAGCGCGATGGAACGAGGGTCATCGAAGGCAGCCGGATAGTCCCGGACGCAACGTTCCAGATAGCGCTCCGGAGGAAGTACCTTCACGCCGACGAAGCGGCAGGTTTCCGCGAACTTGCGAGCCCATCCCGGCAGGCCAAGCCCCGCTGCGTCAGGCTGCTTCAGCGGATGCATCGCATACGCCACGCAAGCCTTCTCGCCCTCGGAAAGATTGCCGATGAACTCATCGGCAGGCAGGATGCGCACCGAGGCGACCTTTTCGGTGACGTCGGCGGCGACGGCGACGATGTTCGCGAAAAGCTGCTCCGAGACGTTGTCTACGGGGTATTGGACGTCCCGACGGTTCGTCGCCGAGATGTCGGTGAACTTCGTGTTGAGGCGGACGTAGTGGGAATCGACGCGGCGCGAGGCGAACTGGGCTTCCGTGCCCTGCACGACGACCTTGCCTGCGGCCACGTATCCACAGCGCATGTTGCCCTCGAAGAAGCTGTAGGGCATGTAGACCGGCTCCTCCACGGTGGCAGGGGTCGCGTTATACAGGCTGACCAGGGAGTTGTAATGGGTGCGGGCCGATTCGAGGTTGTTCTCGGCGTAGTTGACGGTGTTGAGCGAATACTGCGAAGGATAGATGTTGAAGCTGGATACGGCGGAATTGTAGCTGGAAAGCGCGAACTGATAGGACATCTCGGCGGCGTTGAGCTGACCTTTGAGATAACCCTTCTGAGGATTAGGCACCGACTGCATGTGGGCGAAATAACGTGACTGGACCACCGAAAGATCGGCCACCTTGGGCACGAAACGTTCCGCCTTCTCGATGAACAGCGTAACGTCCGCCCCTGGGGTCTCCGGCTCGGCCAAAGCCCAGCGCACGCCGTCACGGGTCTTCTCGATCAGGTTCAAAGCGCTGATATAGTAGACGGGGCCGATGGTGTCCGGGGCGGCTTCGGCACCTGACGAAAGCGTCAGCGAGACGGTCATGGGCTTGAGCTTGCTGCGGGTGGACTTGGCCAGCTCGATCAAAGCCGAGACATCGGCCGAGGGGTTCAATTCCCGCGCGCGTTCGAAGTGGAACAGGGCTGCCGAGGCGTTGGCCCCTTCCTTGGCCAGCCTGGCGCCGCGGATCACATGAAGATCCGCCAAGGAGAAACCAGCCTGATCCCGTCGGCCCCGGGAGACGTAAAGCTCCTCGACCGCATCGACCAATCCTTTGGCATCATGCTTACGCTCGACGGCCAGACGGAGCGACTTAGCCATCCAACCGTCGACGGAAGCCAGCAGCACGGCGACGACATCGCTGAGCTGCGGCTGCGTGATGCCACGCCATTTGCCGCGCTTGGCGACGAAGCCACGGACTTCCTCGGCCTCCAGCAGCCGGGGGGTGACATACGAAGCGAGTATCTCCTTCGTAAAGGCGACGACCTGGGAAAGCTGGGACTCATCGACGTAGAGTCGGCGGAGTTTTTCGATACGGGAGTTCACCGCGTCCGCGTCGCCATGCTCGAGGTCATCGCGCAGCCCGGCCGACTCGGCAGCCGCGAGTTTCCGGGAGACTGACTCCAGAGCCTCGATGAAAGCGGCGTCGTCGGCGGCGAGCTTGGCGTCAGGCTTGTAGCGCTCGATGAAAGCCCAATGCGCGGCGAGATCGGCCTTTTCCAGCCGGGCATGCGCCGCGAGCCCTTCGTCAAGACGCGCGACGGCCTTGGCGGCTCGCGTCGCCAGCTTGCGGAGTTCGTCTGACCAGGCGCAACGAAGCAACGCCGCGTCCGCCAGGCGACGGGCAGCGCGAGAATTCCCCCTGTCCAGGGCCGAAGCGGCTTCCTTGCCGAAACGGTCTTCGATCTTCCCGCGGTAAAGATCACGGGCGGCGAGCAGCTTCTGGACCTCCTCATCGTTCCGGTCCAGCTCGGCGGAGACGGAGGATGCCACGCCTTTCTCCACGAGGTAGGCCAAGGCTCCGTCGAAGTCCTCCTCGGCCGCGAACTGATCGATCTTCTCCAGAGGGGACTTGCAGCCCGTCAGGACCGACATCAGGGCGAGGAGCAGGCAGGCAAAAGACTGGCGCATGCGGGATTTACATTAAAGACATCTTAGAGGGCAACGGCTTAATGCCCCCTCCGGCCGACGGGAGGAACGAAAACGCCCCTCGGCCGAGGCCAGACAGGTCACTCCACGCGCTTCGCCTTGCCGCTTACGGTCATGGTCGAGACGCCGAGCGGACGGTTGCGGGTGGTATGCATGGTCACGAGCTTCTCGCCCCCGGGGAAGGTCACATTGAGATGGATGGTGTAGATCTGGGTCACGCCCTCGGCGAGAAGCAGGCAGGTGATCGTGTCCTCCTCCCGGAAGACGAGGAGGTTGTCCTTGCCGTCCTTGTATTCGTTCTGACCCACCTCGACCACCCTGCCATCCTTCTGCTTGATCTTGAGGAGACGGATGATTCCGGCCTGGACGGTGGTGTCGTCGCGGACATAGGGAACCTTGAGCCTAGGCATCGCGATGCCGCTCTTCCCGATGGCGCCGAGCAGCGCCGCCCGGTCCTCGTCGTCGACCTTCTTGGGGTCGCGCAGGGCCTCCGGCTTGAAGTGACTGGCGAAATACACCTGGGAACCGGTCAGTTCCGAAAGTTCGTAGACGGACATGCTCTCGACGGTCTGGGCGCGGAGGAAGAACGGGACGAGCAGGAGCAGGAGGAATCGGGGCTTCATGGGCGCATGCTCGGTCGCCTCGGCCAAGCCCTCAATCCATTTCGCCTGAACAGGCTCGCCGCCTTTCTTCGGCGAGAAAGCCGGCGAACCCAGGGAGATTAGGCCTTGTCATGAAATAATTGGTAAGACAAATATTAGAAAAATGGGCAGAAAACAGCGCATCTCCGGCCGGGACATGGCAGCCCTGATCATCCTCGCCGTCTTCTTCACGCTCATGGGAGGAGCCTGGCTCTGGGAGAAATACGAAGAAAGCCACCCCCCTAAACCCCGCGGGCGAATCATCCCGGCTGACACCTCGGCGCTGAGGCCCTCCGCGCCTCCGGCCGTCACGGCGACACCCTCCGCTCCTGGCGAGACCGCGGCTTCGGACCTCCCGGCCGATTTCGCCCCGTTTGCGGCGAGAGGTAACGAGCTTTTTCCGTCTCATCAGCTGAGCCTCAACAGCAACCTCAGCAGCGGCTATCGCACCGAGCCCGGATTGGCGCCCCAATATGGCATCAGCGGAAGCATCGGCGTCTCCGTCAACAAAGTGCGCAAAGGCGAAACCTACGTCGTCACCGTGAGCGGCGACCGCTTCATCAACGAATCGACCGAGAGCTTCACCATCATGGAAGACGCCGCGGTGGTCGTCCTCTTCCCGCGCATCGCCTACGATTACGCAGCGCTGAGAAGGAACACGCAGACCACGTTCATGAACCTTTCCTTCAGCGTCCGTCGGAGCGGTCAGGGCGCCGGCAGGATCATCACCGAAAAATGGCAGGTCCACCAGATCAACGATTGCCCGATGATGGTCGAGACGCAGACCATGCTGAAGCATGGGCTGCTGAGCACGAAACGCGCCTCGATGCGGAGCACGCTCGCGGGCTACGTGAACGAAAACCACCCCTGGATCGACGTCATCCTGCGCGAAGCCAAGGAGACCGGGATCTGCAATGAATTCATCGGCTACCAAGGAGGTAGAGAGAAGATCTGGCCCCAGGTGGCCGCCATCTGGGCCGCCCTGCAGAACCGCGGGCTCAGCTACTCCTCGATCACGACGACCACCTCATCCGAACGCTTCGCTTTCCAGCATGTGCGCTTCCTCGATCAGTCCATCTCCGCCTCGCAGGCCAACTGCGTGGACGGCTCGGTCCTGCTCTGCTCCATCCTCAGGAAGATCGGCCTGAACGTAGGCATCATGCTCGTGCCGGGGCACGCCTACGTCTGCGTCAGCGATCAGGAGAACAAGCGTTTCATCACCGGCATCGAAACCACCCTCCTCGGTTCCGCCGACCTGAGAAGGGCCATGATCGCGGCCAACACGGAGGGCGACCACCCCCTCTCGAAACGGAACGACGACTACATCTACATCGACATCACGGAGCTGCGAAACTCCCGCCGGAACCCCATCCCGTTCGACGAAATCGCGGCCATCCCCTCCTCCCGCCCGTATGCCGGGAATCACTCCAATTCCCCGGTCGAGATCGCCCGAGAGCAACGTATCATCCTCGCCAACAAGCTGAGCCAGAGGGTCGGCGAACTGATCGCCCATCGCGGACCTCGTTCCGAGGAGGGTTTCCGCACCGCGGCTCACAAGGTTTTCGCCGAAATCCGTCAGTGCCAAAGCGCCTTCAACCGGCTCGGCGTGCCACCCGCCCTTGAGAGATCGGGGGTCGAGGATGCCGACCTGAAGCTGCACCAACGCTACGGAGCCATCATCACCCTGCTCAAGACCAAGGGCATCGAGATAAGCGGCGAGGTGACGGAGGAAAACCTTGCCGTCGCCAAGGAGCTCAGCGACGCGCTCGTCAGCCTTGCGAGCTTGCCGCTCAACTTCTGACCTTGCTTACCTGGCCGGCAAAGGGCTCGGCAGGTTTCCTGACCAGTCAGGGAATGTTGGCCGGATCAACGCCGAGGAAGCCGACCTTGATGCCGTTCTGCTTCATGATTCGGTTTGTTCGGCTGCTCAGGATGAGCAAAGCGATGAGACTTAGGCAGGGGATCCAGAAGAGGATCTGGTAGCCCAACGCATTGTCGCCTTCGACGGCGCGGGCGAGACGCCCTCCCTGGATCGCCACCAGCACGAAGAAGACCAGCCGAACGGCCAGATCCAAGGCTGAGATGAGGCCGACGATGCCTGCCGGGAAATCAAGCATCGCCGCCAAAGCGATCAACGCGGAGGAAAGGAACAACGATGCCAGGATCAGGACCAGGTAAAGACGGATGACGTTACGCTGGGCGGTCGCCATGTTCACGAGTCTTTCGCGATCGTACGAAGCAGGGATGGGGTTCATGCCTGATTAAAATAAAGCATTAAGAATGATGTCAACCCGCGTTCCACCTCCCATGCCCCATCTGAGCCCCGCTTGCCGATGTCTAGCGCCACCCAGGGCTAAGCCGAGCCTCAATCCCGCCCATTCGTGCGGCAAATCGGCCCAGCCAAGGTCGTAATTTTATTGTAAAAAATTAAGACCTTTGACGGAGCGACGACGATGACCGAGCGTCTCCGCATGAGCTCGGAAAACAACAGCTGTGGTTGCATCATCATCCTGGCCGTGGTCATCGGCGTGGGCAGCATCATCAGCAACTGCAACGACAAGCACTCCTCGGCGCCCAAGGTCAGCCAACCCTCGACCGGCTATGTCGAACCTGCTCCGAGCAGACAAGCCGCCCCAAGGCCATCCGTGCCCACCGTGGCAGAACCTTTCGGCCATCTGCAGAGCGGCGGGGTCGTGGGAGCCAGCGCCGCCCTGAAAATGACCAACAGCATGAGCAAGCCCGCTTACGTCAAAGTCTACGATTCGAACCGCAACCTCAGGGCTACCATCTACCTCCGGGCCGGCGAAAGCTACGA